>Ga0116227_10008725_pt1 | contig 18872 bp, 15 predicted proteins | sample S1TSphgellanicum_FD_89693 | JGI IMG/M metagenome (GOLD analysis project Ga0116227, IMG submission 89693) | Host-associated microbial communities from peat moss isolated from Minnesota, USA - S1T2_Fb - Sphagnum magellanicum MG | ecosystem: Host-associated > Plants > Peat moss > Unclassified... | reverse complement strand
GTCCATCCCACCCCATGTGTAACTTCCCAGCTCACCACTTTTACCCCAACACGATACTTACCCCTGAAAAACATCATTCCACCCGTCCGATTCCCGATCCAACGCTCCTAACTCACATTATCACATCTTTATTCCTCTCCCCCCCCCCCAGGGTAACTTAAAGTAAGATAAAGATAAGGACAGACAGACGGACGGACTAAGTGAATTAATATTGCAATAGATTTATGTTTTTGAACAGATCTGTCACATGTTTATCATACACACTCTTTTTAGCTGCTCAGTTTTACAAGAAGCAAAACAAAGTCTTTGATGAGCACTTGCTTGCACTCAGGAATTGACGAATCTCCACATTAAATCAAATTTGTGCACTCACATGAATAGAAACGGATGTTCAAGTATCGAAGTATGAGTTGCCTTAAGTTGTATTAGCCACATTGCAATCCACCAAAAAGCATCCAAATTACTGACATTTGTAGGAAATCCAACTTCCAAGGGCATTAGGATGGCATAGTGGAATAAATTTAAATTGTTGTTTTTGGTGTGTAATAGATTACACAATAAAGATATCTGTAACAGGAAGGGAACTCAAGGTGAAGAGTACTAGTTTTCTCATTAACGGGGTGAGCTTAGGCTGAGATTAACACTTTAAAGAAAAACATACATAGATAACATCATTTGAAAGTCATTTTTCTCCCTAGGTTGGTGGTAAAACGAGTTTCAACTTGAGTTTTGATTTTGGTTGTCGCTGCTGTGAATGTTCTGCAATGTTGTCACTGCCTTGAAATGTCCATTCATTAAAAAATAGTTCCTTAATCCCAAATTTTTTTGGCATTTGGGAAGGTGCCCTGGAACCCCCATATCACCCAGACCCACCATTGTCCATTGCTTTGTGATTTCACCAGATTCTTTGGAAGAGATGCTTTTCACATTTTGGGAAAGAAAAATGAGGCGGTCGTTTACTCCTGTGGCGACTGGAAACTGGTATGCAATTTCATCCTGAAGTGACCTGAGATCTTTTGTCGGCATTTGAAAGCACCTCCTTGCACAGCTTCATCATTCAAAGGGACCTTACAGACCTTGTCTTTCGCAAGGAGGGAGACAGGAGAAGTTTCAGAGGCTTGTAGGGGAGGCTCTGTTAGACTATACTAAGTTGGAATGGAGCAAGACCTTGGGGGAGGATTAGTCCTTTTCCTTAATCTGAATACGATCATCTTAGCTCTTTTGATAAGAATTGGGGAGTGCAATTCCTTCTCTACAGCAATTATTTAGATGTCAGGTGGTCATACCGCCTACCCAAAATGGGTGAGTTTTCTGAGCATTCAGTTGGTTTGTGGTTCTCTTCCCCTTAGCTGCGGGGTATTTGTGGTGTTTGCTCTCTTGGCAATGAAATTCGTTTCATTTGGGCCAAAAGAAAAAGAAAAAACGAGAGACCTTATAGAAATGTCTTTAACAAAATGAATTACAGGCCAAGGGTACAAGCATTTGCCTGGAATTCGCTAACAGAGCCCCACTGAGTGCTTTCTTTCCCATTATCTTTCCTAGAAACTAAAATAATAACCTTCAGGCACTGGACTGTTAGTAGATAACAGATCTTTCGGATTGCCTGGATTACCATGCAGATTGCAACAGATTGCAAGATGGTTTTGCATTAGTTTATTAGGGAAGACTACACAAAGAATCCACAGTCCAAATGAAGAGGTCTAATCTAACTTTTTAAAAATTAACATATGTGAAGACTAACTTTGATCATGAGAATAAAGCGAGGAGAGAATTTCAAAGTTTGTCTAAAAAAACCAATAACATATCTAAGTCTCTTCCTTGTGAGCAGAGCCAATCAAAATAATGACGGGCTCAGGGCAAGTACAGCTCCCCCCTAATTATGCCAAGTTCAAAGCATCAATAATTAAAATAACAACAAAGTGTACAAACAACGTGCTAAACCCTACTTGTAAATAAGAATTACACATTGAAATGTTACTTCACTCAAGGTAACTAAGAAAACAGATTTAGACCATCAAATTCAGCAATCCCATTGGCCTGAAAACAATTCAGACCTACACAAAACCCTATTCTGCTCAACATAAAAAATAATGGTCCATTTTTACCATTTGCATTGGTCCTCTAAAATTCTCACAAACCTGCCTATCCCTATTACACATTTATTTATTAGCTCACTCAAAATAACAAAGAAAAATAATTCAGACCAGCAAATCCAGCAATTACATTGGCCATAACATTTTTTCTGCACACCTACACACAAGCTTGTTCAACACCTCTGCATTGTAATTCATATTAATTTAATCAATTGCGGTGCATCCCAAAGCACAAACATTTTGATGACTTTTTTTTTCAATGGGTCATTTGGTTGGCCTATCAACAAAAATATTATGAAATACCATCCCCAAGCAAAAATCACATTTTTATATTATTTTACATATATGTGTAAAACCATATAAGTGTATTTATTTTTACACTTAACACATCTCATGTTCTACATTTACACTTCCACAAATGTAGATGGAAATTAAACACCATTTACATGTGCACAACACTAAAAATTACATATCAATTTCCTGCTGCATCCACAGAAGTGCAATGGACTTCCCCCTTTTTCTTTTCCAAAACATAAAATACATTTTTGTCTAATAACCTTGCGAAACTACAAACCAATGGAGAATGGTGGGTCTGGATGACATGAGGGGGTCCCAACTTCTATGGCAACTTCCTAGACGAAAATGCCATAGATTGGCCTTATTAACATTCATTATAGCAGGAGTAACCAAGAAATTTGTCCTATTTTTGTTAATGTTACCTAATTTATAAATGTCAACCTCTACTTTACAAGTAACAATATGTTGACTAGAAGCATTGGATAAAATGCATTGTTGATTTTTAATTAAAATTTTTCCCTGAACTTGATCAAGCTACTTTGTAAAAAAAAAGTTTTTCTTTAGTCGTGGCACATATAGAACATTGGGAACCTCCCTAATTTGTCCATTTGCTAGTCTTATTGACACTTCCCATTGGCCATGAATTCTATGAGTGGTATCACTACTAAAAATACCACTTGTCCATGATTAGTGGTAGTATATGTCATAAATGATTGAATATCGTGAGGCATGTGATGGGTGACATCGAAATCAACATACCAAGTGTGTTCATGGCCCTCTTTGACAACAATGGCCACGACATATAGTTTCTTATTAGATTTTATATTGGATTGTTGTTTAACCCCAACTTTTGCAACAATACCACATGACAATCCTTAATAATGTGACCACTCTTTTTGCAATAAAACATGTGAGGGGTTTTTTGGTGGGTTCATTTTCCAAATCTATCAATTGTTTCCCTTTATAACGTATGCATTTTTTCACAATCAAATCATTGCTTCATCATTAAAACCTAGTGCTCATGTCAATGGCAATTATTTAAGTAATGATTTAAACTTGGGTCCATTCATAGTAAAAGGAGCCAATGCAAGTGTTGATTGTGTTTAAAATTACACTTATATTATTTTGAAAAATCACCATTAATTGTAGTTAATGAAATATTTTTTCATTATTTAAAATTGTGTTTGTGTGCTCATGAAATTGGAATATAATGAAATTGGATTCATTTCAATATGTTATTAGAGTCCTTTGTCATACATAAAGCACTTATTGATAGGGTTTTTTCAAGAACTTTAAAATTTGAACATGCTTTTTATTATTCAAACGTTCACCAAATGTCTTAAAATTTGTTATGGGCTCTAGTATATTTCATAAGAAGGGCCACATGTGTTTTTTAAATGCATATGTATTGAATCCTTTGAACATATGTTGTTAATTTTGATTTTGAATGTCTTCAACAATAAATAAGGTTCAAAATTTGTAACCATGGTTAAAAACAAATGTGTACATTTGACTATAATATAGGTCCTCATGCAAAAAAAAAAATCTTTATTATAATATGGGTCATGTTTGGTTTCAATATTGATATTTAGTCCCAAAAATTATATTTAAAATATAATTTTGATATTTAATAGATCAATACATGCAGGATATGTGTAAAATATAGTTTTCAGTAATTACTCCAACCTTGGCCTTTGTGGCTCCTTTTACTATGAATGGACCCACTTATGAATGTGTTTAAATCATATTTCAACCTTTTTTCATTTTCAACATTTGCAGTTTATTTTTTAAATTCATCTTGATTATTACATCTTTGGTATTACATCTTTGATTCTAAATGTTTGTCAATTCTACCCATGCTTCTTTTAAAGTAATTTTAGATTGAACAGGTGAGATGATACTATTTTTTAAACAATTATTACTAAGTATAAGAACAAGGGTAACTTGCTTTTACCATTTAACAATGTTGTTAGGACTAATGGCAGGCAAAGCTTGAACACTTGTAGCAATTTGCATTGTAGTATTTTAACTATATGACATCCACTATGGTTAGAATTTTTTCTTGTTTAAAAATTAATGTCATTTTGTGTTTCCATACATGGAAATAATTACCATCAAATTCTGATAATGAATGACAAAATTGGTATATGGGAGATTTTTTGGAATCCTTTGTATGGTCGTCCATGGAGCATTCCAAAAACAATTTTAGAAATGACTACCTCTTTTTCAAACATAACTATTTCATTTTTTTCTTAATAATTTTTTCCTTTTCCTATTATCTTTCTTAATAACTATCTCCCACCTTTCCTAATAACTACCTCCATTTTATAATTACTTCTCCTTTTTTCCTTATGAAAAAAAAAACATGTCATGTCCACAAAATGTATGTTAATTTAAATTAAATTTGACATTGACATAAATAATGATGAACTATTGAAAACCATATGAAAACATAAGAAGAAAATTAAATAGTTGATTGTCATTCATAGTGCGCAGTAATGTGGAGCTCAAATTTTGTAATATGGCTAATATCTACTTTAGATGATTAAGACATTGTGTTTTTATTTCAAAGGTTTCACAATGAAATTATCACCATTTATGTACTTATGAAATATTAGGAAAATGAATGAGTTTATTCTTGAAATCATGATATCATTAGTTATTTTAGTGGTTTGATCATTCTTGGGAATATGTATAATCAAAATCAATTCTACATCTTCATTTGTATCTTGAACATGAACTACAATAAAATTTTTTTTTTATTCAATTCCACATTAATAGAGTGATTATAAAATCATCAATTCATTATAATAAGGAATCCAAATTTCTTTTATAAACTATTAAGAAAGGAATGAAATTAATTTCACATATCATTATATACCAGATATATCTTCAAACAATAAAAAAATGCCCTTGGTCTAATACCATGTTGGAATTGATAGACTCATAAATCTAGAGGAAAAAAAAAAAAAAAAAATTATTGAAGAAGCAGACAACAAGTTATACATGCTCATAAGATTCTTATAGACATGGTAAAAAGACATGTCTAATGGCACAAATTAGTTATTGTATGTCCATAGTACAATACCACGAAATGTTGATACACATAATAACATTTAAAACAAAGGGTATATAATATATACACTTGCATGACCCAAAACATTTACATGGACCTTGTGTAACTATAAAAACATAGAACAATATGTGTAAAAAGTTTGGACATGTAAATGTGATTTACACTTACACTTACACATCGTATATACCAGTGTTGGGTGAGTATAAAAAATATTCTCAAATATCATTTAGATATCACTCCATATCATCTGGGTATTCTTATTTGAACCTTTCAGGGTATCAATTACACTATTTACTCTCATTACAATTGCACTTCGTCATAAAGCACCAGTGCAAATTCTCTAGGGGCAGTTTAGAAATAAATAATGGCCAGGATCATCGAAAGTTTGTTTCTATTTTTGAGCTTTGGCTCCCAGATTGAGGAACTTTCAGAAAAGCTGCAAAGTGGGGGGTGAGACGCCCATGTGAGGATAAAAGGGCTTAGGACTAGCCATCACTTTACCGATATCAAGATCTGATAATGGGGGGGGTTTGAGACGCCCATGTGAGGGTAAAAGGGCTTAGGACTAGCCATCACTTTACCGATATCAATATTCTGATAATCGGTAAAGCTTTGGGCCTGTGGCCTCTTTGGGGGATCTGCTGTATGTATTTGACTCTCTTTAGCTTCTAGTTATTTTCTTGTACATCTTTTGGACTTTGTGGTGCCCATGGCAGTCCTGCATCCACAAGCCCTGAAGAAAATTTGTAGTATATGTGGAGGGCACCTTATATCCATCAATTTCCCTCCTAGAAATTGGGAGGGATATCATGCCTACTCCTCCGGGATGGGAGGGAAATTCTGCCTACTTGCAGGCCTAAGAACCATCCCACTATTGAGGAGTAGGCATAAGTACCCTCCCATTCATAAGCCTGGTGATCTACATAGGTTTGGTTCATGATATATTCTTGAGCTTTACAATAGGTAATGCCTATGGGTGGGGGACATTCCCAAAATGTGGGGTCAGACTCAGCTATTGCCTTGTTCTAGGCCCCTTATTTTGAGAATTTCCCCACCCTAGGGCTTTAGGCTACACAAAAAGACTTGCATGTAATTTTATAGTGTCATTAGAGAGCACCGTACTGAGCATATTTCTTTTTCCAGCTGTTTGCAGTGCATTTTTAAAAAATGGAATGTTCACTACAACGGGTGTTCTGTCTTTCCCAAATGCCTCACAACGTTTTTAGGCACAGAAAATTTTATTTAAAAAAAATTGGCTTAGGTCTTTCCACTTGGTAAAGCACTTGGCCATGGGCTTTACCAAAATGGGGCCCATGCTCGGCCCTGCCTCACACAAGCCTTTAATCTGATAAATCCGGCCTTTACCGGACACTAAAATATGAACTCTAAAGTTGTTGGGAGATTGCCATATTAGTTTTTGGAGACACAATTTCAGCTTTATAGACTTTTAAGCGAAAAGGGAGGTTGGAACTTGGAACCTGATGAGAACCTCCTGCGAACGTATTACACACGCGTGTTTTCTTTCTTGGAAACGGGCGGTAATTCTGTGTGGGGTCCATTACGCGTAGCGTGATGGTGAAGCTTGCACCCCCTTGGCGTCCTCACCAAGCTTCTTATTATCGCGCCATTTATATTCCTCGTCGACCTGCCTGCTCTGCTCTATCTTCTGCATTTTCCATCAAGTTGTAGTTACCTGCATCCATATCCTTCCAAAAGGCCTTCTGTGTTTCACAATTCATTAACACAGCTCACTTGAAATAATTCCTCCTATTTGTCTTTTGTTGGTTTTCTATCTGGCTTTGTCCTGTGGTGATCTGATCTTTGAGTCTGGCTTTTTGTTTCTTCTACTTCCCTGAAAGAAGCTCTTACTGTTTGTCTTGGAATAAAGTCCTGCAGCTGATTCAGATTAACAACTGTTAGTCCGGAGCTAAATTAGCTGTAATTTCTGACGATTGTCAGCTTGGAATTGATATCCAAGCGTCTAATTTGAAAGTATCGTTTTAGTGTATCAGCATCCATTAGTGGCAATGGAGGGTTTTAATGCGAAGGCGAGTTCCGCAGCTGCTGATAAATATCATGGGGTGACTCCGGAGGAGGTAAAGAAGACTCGGTCGAAGAATCCCCTGAAATGGTTCCAGCGGGGCGGGAGTAAATGCGCCTCCAGCTCGTCGGCAAATACACCGAAACAGGGCGCTGGAATTGCTGAGAACGAGACAAAGAGTAGGCAACCAGCTGCCCCGATTCAGCGGTCGAGTGCTCCGCTTGTCGTCAATTACTTCCCCTCTGGCGTGCCTTTATCTCGAAGGTGAATCAACATTTTCCGTCCACAATTTGCATCCGAAACCTTGACATTTCTGAACTGGAATTGCCAAAACTATCATAGAATTGCAACACCCACCCGGGGGAGGCGCAAATGCAATTATGGCGAGGGCTTTGGTACACAGGATTTTGCCTTTCCGTTAATTGGAAATCGACAATCTCCTGACTCTGCAGACTCATGTAAATCCCTACGAGATGAGCCGTAACCCAGCAACAGCAAAATCACGGAGGTCTGCTAATGATTGTTAGAAGTAATATCGGGTCACGAAGTTTGTCAATCTTCTCCAGGAATATGTCCCATAAAAAGTCAACTCTATTGATAAATCTACGTCTCTCCTTTTATATTCCCATCGTACTAGTAGCTGTCCAAGAGAAAACTTACCAGTTTTGCTGAATTTGGGAGTTCAGAAATCCCTCTCAGACTAGAAAGTTCAGTCAAGAGCTCTCGTATATTGTACTATAAGCAAATTTTATAAACCCTGCCCGGATGTTAATTTTAACTCTTCTCATCAGTGATGTTAGCTCACTGTCACGAGAGCTTGTTTGCCTTGGTCCGAACCACCTTGGAGATCCCAAAAAAATGTTGCACGAGTTACTATATAATTGTTCAAATTTCGTTGTTTACTGTTGTTTCCAAGTGTACAGACTTGGAAGTAATGTGACCAAAATCATTTTCTGTTAGATGTTGTGCAGGCAAATTGAATTACACTTGGCAGTGTCCATTATAGTCTTCAAACATTTATGATCTTATGTAACCAGTGTTTTTTTTCCAATTTTTTTGTTTAAAAAATATGGTGAAATTTTCCAAAGTTCTAGCCAAATTAGTTGAATTTACACTTGAAAAATAATTCAAAAATTTCCAAAAACAATTGTTGCCAGGTTGTGAAAATTACCCAAAAACAATTTACCACTGCATGTGTCCAGTGCACAGAATTTGGGTGTTCAGAAAACACATGATCCTATGTGATAAGTGGATGCAATTTAGGTTATCAAACAACACATGATCCTCTGTGAGTGTAATTTGGGTGTTGGATGGAATTGAGCATGTGCATTCAGCGATCCACTGTTATGGAAGCAGCAACCATCCCTATATTAGAATCATTCAGGCACATCTTCTTAAAAGTGAGTACAGCTGAAGTTTTCCGAATGAATGTTAGGGGTGGAGAGTAGGTGGCTCTTCTAACATTCAAACTATCTTATGATGCAAAAGCTGTGAATATTCCAGCAATAACATTTGCAGCAAAGGTGGAAATCTACCATATTTTACACATGTATCCTGCTGGGACAACCCTTGAATCTCAAAAAAAGTGTAAAATTCTCTTTTGACTCTTTGATAACAGTTGATCAATCATCCAAAAAATTACAATCTAGATGCATTTTGTATAGGCCCATGCTCCAGCTCATGACTGCACAAAGCCAATGCTCTTGGAGATGATGGCACAGTGCTGGAAAAGTACAAAGTTCAAGCTGATTTGGACAAGACGAAAAAGATTGATAAACTTACCCCATTGTTCCATGGTGATGTCAACCTCCAAAAAGGACACCAAAAAGATTTAGAAGCACAGCATTTGAATCTGGAACTCCTTGAGTTAAGCCTTTTTTTAGTTGTTTTTGGACATTGGTGTTTTTTCACTTATGCTCACTTAAGTTGTCCCAACCTACTCTGGATTTCTTAGAAGTTCTTCAGCTTTGTACTCCCTTGAACTCATCAGTCCATCAGTCCAAGTCCATAGTCCATAGTCCATCAGTCCAAGTTCTTCAGCTTTGTACTCCCTTGGACTATGGACTATGGACTGTGATTACAGTAATCCTCCCAATTGCTCCAGCACCTACAATGGTACCATGGTAAAAACTAAAATTCTCAAACTAGGTTGCTTCTAACCATGCTAAATATGTGGAACGAAGACTAAATCAGTCTCTCATCTGGTCCAAATTTAGCATTTCCTGGCTGGAATAATACGGCCACTAGAAGGTGTCACTCAAGAAGGTGAACGTACCAGTGTAGGTCTGGTTCACCCTGACCAGAATATCCAGTGGTCAGACAGTGGCTTCCAGTAGTCCACCCACTTTAAGGCAATTAAGTGTTGCAGTTAAAATAATTGAGCCTACTTGCAAAGAGAATAGAAAACAGTTCTGAGTGCATTACCGACGGTTTTACCCAAGATTCTATTCGCGCGTGGTAGCCAGCTCATGATTGACCTCGCTGTTTTTTGGGATAGGAGAAGGGCCTGAGTACCGGCCTCAAGCACAGATCTCAAATCAAGGAAGGGCCTATACTCAGGTCCTTTTCCTACGTAAAACACAGCTGGGATTTTTTCACGTTTTAGAAATAGTGACAGGCTGGCTGGTACCTTCCGCTGGTCAGAAGATCCCAGTGCAGCCTGGCTGGTACCTTCCACCGTAGAAGATCCTGCTTGCTGAAAACAGGTTTTCCCCAGGCAGGCAAGGGAGCTCAAAATACAACGGAAAAATCTAGGCAGTGGTTCATATGTATAGGAAGTTTCGAATAGAGGCAGCAAAGACTCCGACACTTCTGATAAGATATTTCCCTTCCAAACAAACATAACTATCCAGCAATTGGCGCGAAAGAAACCATTTTCTGAAGCACTGTTTGACAGGTTCTCCCTTGTTTTTCATCTCCATATTGGCTTTTCTTTCTTTCTTGCTGATGGTTTCAACCAGTGTTAGACGTGTATGTTTATAGCGACCCTACGAACAGGGCATTAAAAACTATACATATGTAAAGCCTGGAGGGCCTGGGCTTGTTTCATTTTTAAAAAAAAAACTAAGTCCTATGGTCATGGATGTAGATTGATTCTCTTTTCACATAAGGGCATGCATAACAATGTTGGAAAAGTCAGATGCCCAGCAGACAAGGACCTGGGCATGTGCATGACAAAAAATATTTTCCTTGCAAAAACACACTCAAAGAGGATGGAAAATTGTCTCACTCAATATAAAAATATGTTCTAAATTTAAAATTCTAATTGAATAAGTTATTGTGAAATTATTACATGATATAATGATTACATAATTACAATTAATGCAACTTGCCTTTTGGATTATGAAGAATCCTTAAAACTCAATTGTTGTTCTGCCACATGCATCATTTTTGCCATGTTAAAATGAAATGCTAACACATTAAGTTTGAAGATGGGCATAGAATGCACTCCTAGATTTGGGATTAACACTCTCTTTTCCTTGACCTCCCAAACATAGACAAACAATGAACTCAAACTTAGACACCAAAACAATAGCACCTTTTGTTGGTTCTTCAATAAACTTTGAACACAAACTTAAACATGAAAATGAACACACCCTTGAATCCTTAAATACTCATATTGCAAGAGCAAAAAACAAAAAAGACACATTGATCATATTAAAACACAATGAAAATAATGAGTTATAAACTGAAAGCATAACATACATATGTTCTAATATTGGTAGTAGCATTACACTTTAATGTTGAAGCTGTAGCACATGAACATAACATAAAGACGAGCACATCAATAAAAAATGTGAAGTTTTAAAAAATTCCAAATTATTTAATTTATGTATTTCCCATTTCATCATGGAAGCAATCTACAATTTGGTGTGGGTTTGTTGGGAACCTCAAGTACATACTTTCAACAAACTCATTAGTCTATTCAACAAATGTAAAGCAAGGTAGATGTTTGAAAGAAAACAAACAACAAACAACCACTTCAAACGACAAAATGCTATTTTGACAAATAGCTAAAGTGAAAATTAATCTACTTCTCGATATCAAATTAGCTTCATAATTGTTCAACAATTTACAACTTTCAACAAACCATTAGCAATTTGTAACTTTCAACAACATCAAAGTGTAGGAAACAGATTCTTCTTGTTTGACCTTCATAGCTATCAACATCAACTTGATGTTATAAGGACAATATAGTTCAAACCTCAAAAAGATCAAAACTTGTATTCAATTTTTTATTTTTTTCAAGTATGTTGTTTTCAACATCTAGGTACTCTTCAATTGTCTTGAACCTTCACCAATAATGCAACCTAATCTAAACATACTAATCATAAACTTAACATTTCATGATTTAATAATGGAAATTGTGCAAAATTTGTTCATTCATAATTCGTATGTTTCACGCACCAATTAAAAACACATTTGAAACAAAAATTTGTTGGAAGATATGAAATATGTGTGATATTCATTCATAGGTTTGTATTTCATTTATCAACACATTTATTTGTGTGTCAAATGTGTTTTCAACACATGATATTTGTGCATAAAATGCACAAACTTATGAATGAATGAATTTCGCACAATTTTCATTATTAATTCATCACATGCTAAATTTGTGATAATAAACATCTTTGGGTGAACTTATTAAGAATGTCACTACTTTATTTTTTTAGACCTATCAAATTTTGAAAAATTATAAGAAACATTTAAATGAGGCCTTTTCATTAGAATGTTTTCATGATTACATTAACTAGGTTGTATAGAATTTGAATCGTCAATTATATATATATATATATATATAGCTCTTGTTAATCATTGCATTTAGAAAAAGTTTTAAAAATGTCATAGGGTTTCCATTCTATTTTTTGTATAGGAACACAAGTTTGAAACATGTTTTACATTATTTTATTTTGAAACAATTTTCATAAGTATCTTAGAAAATGTTTTATTTGAATTTTTTATTATGTAATTAATTGGATGGACATTATCAGGTTATGACTGTTTTTACGCTATGTCAAGTCCTGGGGGGTCGAGGAGGGCTTTATCGGATTCAGACCCGCTCTCAGTCCCGGCCCCTGGGGTGGATTTTCATTTGACCCACGCCCACGAAAAGGCCAAAAAGTGGATGACGTGCTTTGGGGCCCATGTGACGCTGATTGCTCTCGACAGCCTCCGGTGTTATTCCGTGTGTATTGGACTCTGGAGTACCGATTGCAGCACGGATGTGGAAAGTCCAACAGACTAAAGAAAGTGTTGCGAGCATTCCTGATTTCTTTATCAACTGTGCAGACCCCTTTGAGTTTATAGACTTTTTACTTTTCTATTTTTTCAACACAAGAGAGTTTGTGTCTTTCAAAGGGGCGGTACTCCTGCTGCTGCATGCTTCATACATGTGTGCATTGAGGGGGGAGGGGAGTGGGTCCCTTAGTCGCGGCGTGTTGGCCAAGTTTGCAGCCTTGGCTTGGTCACCAAGTTTTTCATCCTGCCATTTATATTCTTCGTCTACCTGCCTGCTCTTCTCCATCTCTGAACTTTCTCTTGTCTTCCTTGCTTCCACTCATATCTTTCGAAAAGCCTTTGCTTTGCACTATCATTAACACAATTGGCTTGCTCTTCTTTGTGACTATTAGCTCCAGTTTCCGTGTGCGACTTGCAGGTAGTGAGTGATCAGCTTCTAGTTTCTTCTTTTTTCCCCCGTCTAGCTCTATTGAGTCCAGAGCTCTAGCTGTAATTTCTCAGATTGTCATCTTGGACTTGATATCCGCCCTATAATTTGAATTAGAAGCTAGCGATTCAGCATCAGGTGGCAACAGTGGAGGGTTCTAACACGAAGGCGATTTCCACAGCTGACGATCATGGAGTTACTCCAGAGCAGGTAAGGAAGACTGGGTCGAAGAATCCCTTGAAATGGTTCAGGAGCGAGTGCAAATGCAGTGCCTCCAGCAGTTCGTCGGTGCCACCGAAAGCAGGCGCTGAAGTTTCTAAAAACGAAACAAGAGAAAAGAAAAGCCAGCCAGCTGCCCCAATTCAGCGGTCGAGTGCTCCGCTGGTGGTCAACTACTTCCCATCCGGCATGCCTTTGTCTCGCAGGTGAATCGGAGGTTCTCATGCACAATCTGCATCCCAAATGTAATTGTCAACCTTCCACCGAAGGAAAATTACGAGGAGTTGGCAGCACACTCCGCGCGCGAATGCAGAGTAGAGAAAGCCATGTCGCCTGTCCGCTCCGTTCCTTGGCAATCATGTTTCTCCTGGACGAGCGATGAGAATTCCTGGGAGATGAGCCCTCGCCGAGCGACACCAGCAATGTGCAGCGACGACGATGTCCCCAACAGCCAGTCGCCACCACTGGGCCATGAAGGATGGATGGTGGGCGGACAGGAAAACGGTTTTCCATTGGGTTTCAGTTCGCTAGCTAACCATGGTTGTTAGCTCAGTTGTTGTCTTTACTACGTACTTCCGACTCACAAGCCCTTATCTATGTATTGGCCATCTACATACTTTGTAACAACCTAATGTCATACCTAAGTTCCTTCCTTCTTACTTTTCAGACTTACTTTGTAGTCTCCTATTGTCCTTCCGACCTTCATATTTTGTCCTACAGCTTTATAAGATACGTTAAGTACGTGAAACCTGATCTCAACTGGAGTGGGGTTTATCGACAATTGAGTGATGAGGGTTTGCAATGAAGTGCTCCTAACAGGCTTCCAATGGAGGGTGTGCTTGTAGCTGTTGGTTCATTCTGGCCAATTCTTAAGAGCTTCCTGTATGTGTGTACGTGGCTTTTATTTGTTAGTAAGTCTGCTCAATGAATAATATCAACTCAATGGGACAAAAGCTTGTTCCCCATGACAAGAGTGAAGAGCTCTAAATAACATGCAATGATCTTTCCAAATTCCAGTGTTCACATTGTTTTCCATGTTTCCAATTGTACATACTTGTAGTGTACTCACTAAGTTAGTTCTGTTAGATGTTGGGGGCCACTGGCCATTGATCATTCATGTCCATTGGAGGCATTAAAAACAACACATGATCATCTGTCAATGCAATTTGGATGTTTGGATTTAATTGAAAATGTGCATCCACTAATTCATTGTTATGACAAGGGAATCATGGATGCCAGATGCTAAATACCCCCTAATAAGCTCTGTCCCACACTGGTTTCCCTTGTCTTTTTGCACCTTTTTTGGCCTTGCACAGTTGTGCAAGAAACCATGCAACCCAGTTTTCACTCTGGTTTCACTTGTCTTTTGCACCTTTTTTGGTCTTGCTCAGTTCTGCAAGAAACCACGCAACCCGGTTTTCAATGTTCTTCAGGTCTTCAAAAAAAGTGAAAAACATTTTGTGCATGTTTTTCAGTGCCTATGTTCAACCTTTCTTTTTGGCAATAAATTGTATCCCCTTTTTTCTTTTTCTTTTTGGATCTGAGGATATTGTACCGCTTGGGGTCATCACTCATCATCACATAAAAATGGACTGACAAAAGCATAGAAAAAATAAAAGTGAACTGACAAAAAGCCCCCATTGATCTGCAAACAAACAAACATGTTCAAACAAAAAAACTCTTGCTCTTTGTAGCTTCTTACAATGATGGCCAAAATACCACAAGGGTGAAAGAAATGCAAATTTGAACATTCATAAGCATGCTTTTTCATAGATGAATGATTGTCTTGATTTCATTATGTGTATGTGCTTTGAAACATCCACTTAGAAAGTTGATCAAAACCAACATATACCTACTTGCTTACTTTACTTACTTCTTACAACTTTGTGTTTCATTGATTGTTGTTGTGGAACAGTTGACAATCGGGGTCTAATTAAATTATAAGTTGTCTCAATTATTCTAAATAATCAAGGCAATTCTAATGAAGTTCAGGATCATTCAACGCAAAAATCCAATAAAAGATCGCCTGAACCGTCAAGAGTAGACAAAATGGGAAGGCCAAAGAAAGGCCAAAAGACGCACAACCCGCAGGAACCAAGGAAAAGGGAGAGAGCTAGTCCCTCACTGACAAGCCAACAATTATCAGCCTCCTCTTAAAAAGGTAAAAAATTTCAACCATCATTAGTTCTCAATTAAACTAATGTTGTTGCATCAATCATTCAACTGGTTGATTAAGCTGGATTAATGAAAAAAGATTATTAATTAGTGGCATAATTTATGGAAACTCAGATGTTATTTGGGTCACTTAGTAGTACAAATAGAAAGAAGAAAGAGAAGAAAATTCTAGGCATTAGAATTTAGAAGGTGGGTTTTATTCTTATTAGTGTCATTGTAATGATTCCTCAAACTAATTAGGTAAGTAGGTACTTTCATTAATTGCAAGAAGAAATTACATGAAGTTGCAATCCCAGTTTTAGCTTTTCTAAAGTTGGTAAGGTATTTAGAAAAGGAGCCGTTACATTAGTTGATGTGAAGTAACTTGAACATGAGATTTAGGGTTCAGGGTTTAAGGTGAGGCCTCACACTCTAAAAACATCCATCATGGATGAAAAATGGATGGTGGGTGGACATGAAAACTACCATGGATTCAAACACAGCCGGGTGTTGGGTGGAGATGAAAACCCACCATAATGAAAGACTAGCGCCTAAGTGGTCAAACATGATGAACACTCTTGTGATAAAAATAACACACAATGACCTCAAAGATCTAGTAGTAAATTTACATGTAGTCTTGCATCTTGGTAGAACGTTCAAGGAAAGATACATAAATTAGGTCATTATTAACAACAATTACATTCCTCTTGCATACGCTGAAATCCCCATAGTAAGAAATTTGAACAAACAATATTTTGGTGCTATAGATGCTAAGGGATTTGCAAGATCTTCATCGTCCATTTGATGAAATGGTAGAAATCAAACAATCAATTTGTGGTATCAGGGTTTAGGATAGCATACAATTATCTTGACGCTTCTTTGAAAGGTTTTTTCAAGTATGTAATGGAAACCACATGTGTGTCCTTGGCAAGTTCATACTCTTTTTTTTCTACCACAACATCTACTTTGTTGTGGTTTTCATCTTCACAAAGATCTGCATTTTCCATATTCCCCATCCCTTGCAAATTGCAATAATATATTAATCTGTCAAATGTAAAGGAATTCCCTACAAGTAGTAATTTACTTCAAGAAACACATGATGAAGACAACAAATGAACAAGAACATAACAAAAGTAAATATGCATTTGAAACATATGAATATCACCCAACTTTTAAACCTTGACATTAAAAGAAAATTTTAAATCTATGATTCCATATATGACTAATTTTGTAGTCATAGTGAACATTATATGTAAAGGCCCTTAGTAGTAACGAACGAGTAGCAAAGGACAAGTAGTCATTTAATGTTTAATGTGGCACTTTTCATTCTATAGTCATAAATGACAAGTCAGTGAGGACAAACCATATATAATGTTGAGGTGTCATATAATGAATGATTAAAATATGATTGGTCGACAAAAAATATTTTGAATAGGTAAGTAGGTAGGTCGGTAGGTAGGTAATAGCTTAACCTACTTAACATGATTAATGTAACCTGTGTAACCTATTTATGTGCCTACTTTAGTCTAGCCTACTTACTTTAGCCCCTTACAAATGCACATAGGTTGCAAGTATTAAGAATTGAACCCTTCACCTTCACAATGATAAACCAAGTCCTTACCAATGGACTACAACATTAAAAGGTGTCCAAATTTGGTCAAATTTTTTATTTCAAATGTTTATTTCATATCATTATAAGACTACAACTCCTCCTACTTTTCGCAAAATTGTGTTTTTAATTCATCCCCTTTTTCCCATAACTTTTTCTTTTGGGTAATCCCAAGTCACATCATCATGTTTCTAAAAACAACAATAATTCAAAATTCAAACTAATAATGTCCATGATTGGTCCTTGTTTAAATGCCCTTTTCATCCAAATTGATGCACTCCCAACTCTTTAAAGGGCTCAAATGTGAGCCCAAGTAGAAAGCAGAGGAAGAGAGAGGGGTCGGAGCACGCTCCCTAACTCACGACACTTTGAGGGGTAGAGGGGCGTGTTGGAGCTCCGGGATGGGACTAGGAAGAGTTGACAAGCTTCACTCACTCACACGGGCCTGCACACAACCCACACAAAATGGTTAGTGCATAGTTGGAGCACATTTGGTGTTGGGACCAGCCACGGGTAACACGGACACACAAGACTCACCACGGCCCGGACTTGGGGGAAGCCACCACCTTCCCCCTTATAGTATACTCTGCAGCTCTCCACGCGGCTCGTTCCGCATGGCTCCCGGTTCTCTGGACACGTATCAGAGAGGAGCTTGATTCCTTTGTTCGAATGCTTCTTTTTTTAGTTAATTCTTGAGCGTTTTCTCTTTCTAATGATGGATCTATGCCCTGATGCTGCAAATCAACAGAACTCGAAGCTCGATGAGTTCGTTCTAGTCTCTAAGAGGATCAGGCAAGCGGGGCTTGGTGCTCACGCTTCCTCTCCAATGGACAGAAAAAGCTCACCGACTACCAACGGCTCTTTTGTTTTTGCATTGCCAGAGTATCACGAAGCTCCTTCCAAGCTCATCTCCCCCTTCTCTGGGGATGCGATCGACAAGGAAGGAAAAATCGCGAGCTCAGTTTAGGCGTTTTCGGTTGCTTCCGAAGATCTTTCGAGGCTCCAACTACAAGGCAAAGAGGTGCAAGCTTCCCCGGCCAGGAGCGATGGCGATGGTGAACCTCGAGGAGATCCTCCTCAACGGTTGGCTATGCCATTCGCGCTTCTGGGGGTCGTGACAAAAATCCGAGAGAGCAAACCCGAAAGCTCGGGCGTTTTGCGCATCCATAAGGTACCTCCGAAAGGTGATTCTTCCCTTCCCCACAAGTCAGATTTTTCTTTTGTACCTACAGGTCTCAGAAGAAGCTCGGAGGGCTCGGAGACCGCCGCTGCCAGGCAAACGGAAAGGAACAACCTTTCCGCCGCCAGGGCAAAAGCTCCGAAAACAAGGAACTCGCAACGAAAAAATTCGAGCAACTCAGTGATCACCCCCTCGCCCCACTCTCTGATCGTGCAACCAGGCACCGGGACAGGTGCCGCCTTCCCCGAGGGGGAGGCGGCCCAAGGCCCATCGCCATTGCCAATTGATTACAGCTTGGAAGTAGAGGCGGATTTTCCGATAGACCTAGTGTCGCAACCCCACTTTGGCCAAGTGTGGGGTGAAGCCCGACACTTGGAAAAGTTGGAGGTTGGGAGTCTTCCGGGACTCCCGAATGTTTGGAGTTCGACAGAAAGGCCCAAAACACCTCGCATTAGGGTGTTCTTGGTGTCATTGGAAAGGTCTTGAAACTTAGATATCGAAAATGGCCTCGCATTGGCAATTCGGACATCTACAGCCC
>Ga0116227_10008722_pt1 | contig 18875 bp, 21 predicted proteins | sample S1TSphgellanicum_FD_89693 | JGI IMG/M metagenome (GOLD analysis project Ga0116227, IMG submission 89693) | Host-associated microbial communities from peat moss isolated from Minnesota, USA - S1T2_Fb - Sphagnum magellanicum MG | ecosystem: Host-associated > Plants > Peat moss > Unclassified... | reverse complement strand
CCTTTTTTTTTTTTTACCTAAGTAGGTAGGTAGGTAGGTAGGTAAGGATTGTAGGCACCTATTTATGTACCTACCAACCTAACTAATATTTTTATTAAATTAAATTTTAAAATGCCACGTGGCATAATATAAGATCATCCAAGTCTTTGAATTGAATGTCTTAGATTATTTCATAATAATAATAATAATAATCATCATCATATATTAAAACACGTGGCAACACATGATTTGCCTTCAATTGTGACCAAAATAGTTGCATATTAGTCGCATGTGATAATACGTATAGAATGGAGTCAAAGGATGAAATGTATTTGTTGACTTTTTCTTTCATATAATACTTTTTGTCATTTGCGATTAGTTTTCACATGCAACTTGTCTTAGGCGACTAAAAGGATTTTAGTTGCAAAATGTCTCTTGTGACTAAAATTTAGTCGCAAAGAGCAGTCGAAAATACATGTTTTTCTTCTAATGATGGCCATTGGCACTTCCTCACTTGCATCAATCAAGGGTTGCCCATTTGTGGCCCAAATCATAGGCACGATTGGTGACTTGCTTGTCACCAATCGTGAATTGAATTGAAAAGGTGTGGCCCTTTTTGCCAAGTGCTTTAAATTGTTGTAGCAAAACTCGGGCAATTCCAAATGGTCCACCAAATCTTGTTGATCTATTGCCACATAATTCTTTAAGAATTTTTGGATAACTAAATTCACCTTCTCTGTTTGCCCATCCGTTTGGGGTCGGAATGAGGTGCTCATCTTGAATTCCGACCCCATGTGCTTCCACGAAGCTCGCCAAAACTTATTTGTGAACTTGGGATCTCGATCCGACATAATGTCCTTAGGGAGGCCATGATGCTTAAACATGTGCGTGAAGAATAACCTTCCTGTCTATTGGGCCGTGGCACTTCCCTTGGTGGGAATGAAGTGTGCCATCTTGCTAAATCGATCCACCACCACCATGATCACATCAAATCCCCTTGATGGTGGCAAACTTACCATGAAATCCATGGACACATTTTCCCATGACCTTTTAGGAATCAGTAACAGTCGCAACAATCTTGTTTGTTTCTTATTAAATGTTCTATTTTGTTAGCAAGTCAAGCAAGTCTTCACATATTCCTCCGCACCATCTTTCAAATTAGGCCAATAATAGGTCTTTTAGAAAAATATTATGGTGCACTTTGCACCACCATGGCCCGTAAGGGGCCCATCATGACACTCCTTCAAAATCACATCCTTAAGCCTCCCTTTTGGAACATAAAGCCGATTTTGCTTATACCACAACAATCCATCATGTAAATGGAAATGTGATTTGATTCCTTTTTTAATGTTTTGTTTTATTTCCTTGGAAAATTCATCACAACAACTCATTAATCAAACTTCCTTTTGAAGTTTTGTTTGCCCCACATACACCACATTAAGTTGGTGTTTTCAATTTAGTGCATTGGGCACCACACTATCTTTCCTAAGCTTCTGTTAAATGTTCACGTTGAATGAAGCCAATGTGTCTTGCCATCTCACTTATTTCGATGACAACTTTGGTTGAATTGTGCAGTATTTTAAGGTGACATTGTCAGTCCACATAGCCACATCCTTGGAGCCTATGTAATGGCCCCAAGTCTTAAAGCAATGTATCATGACCCACATTTCCTTTTCATGAATTGGCCACCTTCGCTTCATTTCGCCCAACTTTTTGATTTTCGAATAACACTAACTTTCCATCTTGCACTAAAATTCTTCCAATTGTAAAGTCAGAGGCATCAAAATAGATCTCAAAATCCTTGTCAAAGTCGAACAACTTCAACACAAGTGCTTTGACCAAAATGCCTTCCAAGGTTTCAAAGGTTTCATTACATGCTTCATCCCATTCATAAATTTCGGATGACTTCTTCAAAAGGTTTATAAAAGGTGTGGCTACTTAGCAAAGTTCTTGATGAACTTGCGATAATAGGAAGTTAATCCTAGGAATGAACTTAAAGTAGGAACCGACCTAGGTGGCTCCCAATCCAAAATTGCCTTCACCTTGCGATCATCTATTTTCAAGCCTTTTTGGGCGATTCTATGTCTAAAGAAATCCACTTCTATCACCTCGAATTAACACTTCTCAAACTTAACATACAACATGTTTTCTTTCAACCTTTGGAACACCTTTCAAAGATGCTCCACATGTTCCTCCATATAATTGTTATAGACCAAAATGTCATCTATGTATACGACCACAAAATCATCAAGCCATTCCTGAAAGATGTTGTTCATGAATGTGCAAAATGTGGTAGGTGCATTAGTGAATCCAAAAAACATCACCAATAACTTGTATGAACCATACCTTGTGTGGCAAACGATCTTTTCTTCATCCCCTTTCGCAATTCGAGTTGGGTAATATTTCGAACATAAGTCAATTTTACTAAACACCTTAACTCCTAAGAGTCGATCAAACAAATTGTCAATTCGAGATAATGGGTATCGATTCTTCATTGTCACCTTATTGAGGGCTTTATAATCCACACATCTTCAATGTCCCATCCTTCTTATGAACAAAGAGGACGAGTGCCCCACATGGTCACTTGCTAGGTTTGATGTAACCCTTTGTGATGAGTTTTCAAGTTGAACCTTAAATTCCTTCAACTCTTCATGGCTCATTCCATATGGTGCCTTGGTGGGAAATGCCATTCCCACCATCACCTTGATTGCATGGTCAACTTGTTTTCTCGGGGGTAATTCATCGGGTAGCTCTTTGGACATCACATTTGGGAATTCATCCAACATTTGCTTAACACATTTAAGAGGACTCACCAAGTTGGTAGCCTCTTTGGGCTCAAACTTGTCCAACACAAACGTCACACATAACATACCACAACCTCCCATGCATTTTTTTTTCAAATTTTGTTTATCATTAAGTGGATGGTTGACCCACCCACATTAGGCACTTCATGTGTCGTAATCCAAATGATCCCATTTTTGGATGGGAATTCTCATTAGCCTGTTGTGCCTTTCTATGAGCACATTGTTATGGGTGATGAATTCCATTCCCAAAATGCATTCCATTCCCCCTAAGGTGGAAACCAACAAATCCACCTTTCCTTTCCAATTCCCTAGTTGAAAAGGCACATCTTTTGCTTGTAATGTGATCGGATGGGGAACCCCATCCACAAAGTGCACCTTAATGGGTGCCTTAAATTCTTCCAACTAGAATTCCTTTTTTTCAACACTATTTCGAATTACAAAATTATGGGAAGCACCTGTTTTCAAAAGACATAACACCTCTTGCTTAAAAACCTTTCCTTTTAAGAACATAAGGCGATTGCATTCACCTTGGACTAAGTTAGCAATAAAGGCAATTACCTTAGAACCCACATTGCCCAATTTGGGCTTAGGGCAATCCTTGGAATAGTGTCCCACTTCGTTGCAATTGAAACATGTTCCTTTGTGCTTCCCATTAATGTCCCCCTTGGGTTGGCTCCCTTTTAAATGAACCCCTTTCTTGACAAAATTTCCTTTGGGTTTGAAACCCGAACCTTGAAATTGTGTAGGCTTTTCCCCTTTTGAAATGTCTTGCCCATGGTTCCATTCCCCTTCATGGCATACCTTTTTATGGGGGAATTTGTTTTCCTTTTTGACCCTAGACTTTTCACTTCATCCCACATCCAAGAAACCTTCCACTTTTGTGATGGCCTCAGATAATGAGGCAGGCTAATTCTCTTCAAGCTTGCGTTTGGCCCAAGTCAGAAGCCTCATCACAAAATGGCACATTCGGTCTAACTCATGCATATGTCGAATCTCAACCATGAATTCAGTGTACCCCATCACATATTGGTGCAAATTATCATTCGTCAAGTTCACAAACTCATGAAGTTTGCACCTTGAAATGTAGTTAGAATTCTTTGGAATGAATTCCAATTTAATGCATTCCTTGAAGAATTCCCATGTGTAGCCATGGGTTTTCCCTTCCTCTTGCCTAACTATATTCCACCATGTTAAAGCATAACCCTTTTAATAGGACTAAACAAGTTCCACGACTAAATGTCGCCCAACTTTAGCAACATGAAAGTAGTCCTCCATTTTCGCAAGCCAAACATCTACTACCTTTCAATCTTAGACCTCGTCAAAATTCCCAGGTTTAATGGGTTTGAATGTTACACTTTATATGATCCCCTCCTTTGAGGGCCTCTACTAGCCCAACAAAATTGGGCTTATTCATTTTCAATAAAACTTTTAATTGTTTTGGTGTGAAAAGAATTGTGGAGTGTTGCTCATCTTCACTTTTTCGATCATCACAATCCTCTTTTTTTCATAATCCTTTTACTTTTCCATACTGGTTTCGGGCAGAACACCTAGGGTTTAGGTGGGTTTTGTCACCACGACTTCTTTAATCGACTTGCGATTCCTCTTGGGTGCCATCAAATTGCATGGTCAATGGATCAAGCTCTTACAAAAGCTCTTACAAAAGCTCTAATACCAAGTGATGCGCCCCCAAACTCCTTAAGAAACGCAAAGGTAGGTCTTAGAACGAAACAACAAAAGAAGAAGATAATTGGGGCATTTACACTTCAAGACCTCGCTAATGGTGTCGTAGGTGCTCAATTTGGTGTTTGTTTGTTATTCCAACCAAGGCTTTGAACATTTGCAACCTTCGAACGACTATAACTTCCAAAATGGAAGTGCACTTGGGAGTCATTGGGTTTCATCCTTCACACTCCCCCCCATTTGTGAAACTGTGTTTCACACCTAAACACATTTTCGGCCTCATGGGCTTTTGCACTTCACACTTAATTGTGAACCCAATGTTAGGGTTGCGACATTGACAACCTTAAGGTTTTCAAAGTTTTGGTAGAAAATTAGATTGGAAAGAATATCAAAGTAATCAAATGTGATGGAGGTGGGGAATATAACTTTACAAATTTCAATGCATTGTACAAGGAGAATGACATTGTGAAATAGACATGTTAAAGCAAAATGGTGTAGCTGAAAAGAAGAATCGAACATTTGTTCAAAATGTGTAATGTATGTTATAACATATGATGTTAACTAATAGATTTTAGGTGATGCACTCCCAATTCCTTGAAGGACTCAAATGTGAGTCCAAATAGAAGACAACGGAAGAGGGAGGAGTCGAGGCACACTCCCTAGCTCACAACACTTTGAGGGGTAGAGGGGCGTGTTGGAGCTCTAGGATGGGATTAAAAAAAGTTAACAAGCTTCACTCATTCACACAAGCCTGCACATAACCCACATAAAGTGGTTAGTGGATAGTTGGAGCACCTTTGGTGCTAGGACAAGCCACAGGTAACACAGACACGTTAGATTCACCACGGCCCGAACTTGGGGAAAGCCACCACCTTCTCCCTTATAGTGTACTCTATGGCTGGCCATGGAGCCCACATCCAAATGGCTTTTCTCTCCCAGGACTCCCGAGTGGGAATCCCAAAATCGCGCCAGTTGGGATTCCAGCAACTTTGGAACCCCATAACTTTGCGAGCAGGCCTTGGATCGAAATGCGGTTTGAAACAAAGTTATAGCTTTCATCAAGAGCTTTTCAACAATATGTCGCATGCCCTTTACAGCCAAGTAAATCGGGTCAATTTTTGATTTTTCTGGTCGCGAGTCAAATTGATAATTTGATTTCCGACCTTTCTTTTGGCCATAACTTGTGTTTTAGATGTCCAAATGAGCAATGCAAACTCATTTTAGACATCTACATTCTAAGAGCTTTCCAATGATATAAATAAAGTCACAAGCCATTGAGTTTTGGCCTCTGAAATCTCTCTCTAAAGTTTTGGAAGTCCCTCGGGACTACATCTCCCAAAGTGGGAGTTGCGTTGGGAGTGTGAGGGCTCACTCCCTCATACTCCTTCACACTTTCTTACACTCCCGAGAGTATGTGATGTGATTCCTGGGCTTCTTTTTGGCTCGCACCCTTGCGACCTCTTTGCCTTGGTTGTGAGCCTAAAACTAGGGTTGTGACACTAGGTAGAAGCAGTGGCAACTATAACATATATCCATAATCAAATCCCTACCATGGCAATTTCCAACATGACATCAAATAAGTTTTAGTGTGGATACAACCTTCCATAAATCATTTGCATGTTTTTATTTGTGTTGCATTTGCTAGTGCGCCAAAGACAAAGTTAGAGTTTAATGGTGTCAAATGCATATTCATTAGCTATTGTGAAGAGATTAAGGGGTGTAAATTATACAACCTATAAGCCAATATGTTATCATTAGTTAATCATGTTATCTTTGATGAATCTAGAAACTTTAACGAGGAAACAATGGTTTCAAAGTTAGATTTTGGATTAGAATAAGTGATTTTAAATTAAAAAAAAAAATGGAGGATAAAAAATATCTTCGATAGGGGTAAGAAAATCCAACAATGGTTGAGGCAGATGTGAATCTTCCATTTTTTTTTTTTGATGTTAATTAATCCCATTTTTTGTGGAAGTTTTGAATGGTGAAGATTCATAATATTGGAAAAAGGTCTTGGATTTTAAATTTCAATATTTATAAGATGATAAAACTTGGATATTTATTCTTTTTCTAATATGTGATTGTATTATCGATGGCTTTGTGGTAAGGCACAAGGTTCATTTGGTAGCCAAGGGATTTACACAAGTTGAAGGTGGGTGAATGCATGATTGAATGTTTCAATATCAACAGAAATTACACTCCATATAATTCCATGCAAGATTTTTCAAATAGACATGTTTTTTTTTTTTTAAATGTTATTATTTTAAACTTTGAATAATACATGTTCAATCACCTACAAACTTTCTCAAATTTATGTGAAAACTTGTATTTAATGTAGCTGATGTCATTTTTTAATTTGGAAATCCTAAAAGGAAAAGCCACAAAGTTTTCAAGAATAATGCCTCATTTGAAACTTTTTAAAACATATGCTTTTGGAACAAATTTTTTGAAAAACAAACAAAAATTGCAATTTATATGGACTTATGAAAATATGGTCAAATTTTAACCATTCAAAATCTTAACTATCAAATGGTTAAGATTTTCAAATAAAAGATTCTTCATATGAATTTATCATCTTGTATTCCATCATATATTGAATCCCAATAAAAAATTTGGAATGTGAATCAATATAAAATTTTCCATTTTGTGATGGTCCAATCAAACGACTAATCCATATTTTTCGACTTCAAAAGTCCAATACTACTAACAAATGAGTTTTTTACTAATAAATAATCACATAATTCTCTTCATAATGAAATTTTTAGTCTAAATCCAGGTCCCAATTAATAAATCTATGGATATATTCATCACCATATGCATTTGAATAAAGGGTACCTAAAAAAAAACATCGTTTTGTCACAATAGTGAAACATTCGATTGTGCATCTACCCAGGTAAGGATTTCAATGAAAATTTTTCTCCTATTACACGAATGGAATCAAATCAAGCTATGCTTGTATTGAAGCCATTGAAGATTTCAAGGTTCATAAAATGGATGTTAAAACTATTTTGTTGAATGAAGCTCTTTCAAATGAAAATTATATACAACCATAGGGATTTCTTGTCAAGGTTAAAGATAATATGGTATGTAAGCTTAAATTTTTTTTGTATGGTTTGAAATAATCTCCTCATGAATGGAACCATAAAATTAATGCATATTTTTTATTTCAAAAGTTTGAAAGGGACTTTACTAACCATAATGTTTATTTTTTAAAAACTCAAGAATTTTTTTATGTGATCATAACTTTGTATGTTGATGGTCTAATTTTGGCCTCTAATGAGTTGACTTTGTTGAAAGAGACAAAGGGTAATCTTTCAAAGAAATTTGAAATGGTAGATTTAGGTGAAATTTAATATTGTTTGGGGATACAAATAAATCTTGTTTGACAAGACTAAATGTTTTATTTAAACCAAATCTTTATTTCAATATATTGGAAGTATATTGAAACAATTTGGAATGGTTGAATGTAAGCCAACATGAACTCCCTTTATAACCAATTGCAAGCTTTCAAAGGATGTGGTCCTTAGAGTGATGCAAACTTGGAAACAATATAGGTTACCTTGTTTCAAAATGTTATTGGAAGTCTCATGTATGCAATGGTATGCACAAGAATTGATAGTGCACAAGAAATAGGGGTTGTGAGCTAGTTTATGGCGAATATTGAAGAATCACATTGGATTGAATTAAAACAAATTTTCCATTATTTAAAAGGCACATTGGACTTTGGTCAGTGTTTTAGAAAAAACATCAAATATGTTATTATGGGCTTGCAAGGTGCATTTTGAAGAAGATGTTAACCATAGTTGGGGCCAAGTGCATTTCAAAAGGAATGTAAGCCATAACTAGGGTTTCAAAAAGAACATGAGGGTCAAGCACATTCTGATGAGAATGTAACCATAGCCTTGAAGTTCTGAAAGGAACATAAGGGACCAAACACATTCTAATGAAAATGTAAACCATAGTTAATGTTTCAAAAAGAACATGAAAGGCCAAGCACATTCTGATAAGAACATAAACTATAACCAAGGTTTTGAAAAAAACATGACAAGCTAGGCACATTTTGACGAGAATGTAAACCATAGCTAGGGTTCCAAAAGGAACATGAGGGGTTAGGCACATTTTGACGAGAATGTAAGCCATAACTAGGATTATACACATTTCAAAATAAATGTAAACGATAGCCACGGCCATGTGTGTTTAAAGCATGGGTATAATTCACACACACACACACACACACATATATGGTTTCATAGTAATGCCTATTTGCTTGGAGGCACTTATATGATTACAAAATTTCAAACCTGAATTCACTATATGTTTGGTTTAAACCTAAGGTTTGATTAATGAGACAAGAAAAAAATGTGAGTAAAGCTTCAAAAATGTGTTATTGTTTCAAATGTTGTCTTATGAATGGCAAATGTCATTTTAATCTGCAATCAACTTATGACAAGAAGTTTTTATTAATTTAACATGCAATATGGTGGGTAGTCTTAATTTCAAATTGACATGCATGACATTACAATCCAAAAGCAATAAGCTTCATTGCATATGTGAAAACTAATCGTAATAAATTTATGTTTTTCTAAGCCACCATTCTTGGATAACACATCACAAGTATGAGGTAACAACTTTGATAAATTTTGAAGATGTGGCATAGAAAGACTAAACTTTGCATAATGTGTAACATCCATTACGTTAGTACTTGTTCAATTTCAACATAATCCCAATGGCCAGATCAACCAAAAACCATTCAGATGGCAGAATCCCATAAACATACATTGGACAACTCTTTAGGCGAACTTCACCTTGTCTAGTATAAATTAGCAACTAAACTAACTAATCATTAATATGATTTTTTTGTTGTAAAGTTGCTTCAAGTTTCACATACTGTCAATCTATATATTGTGGGAAAATATATCTTGTCTTATGCATAATCCTAGACAATCATTTGACCTTACATGAAAATGCCATAAGCTTCTAAGAAGGTCACTTTCTCAATAACTTTCATCATCCCAAGAACACATCCACAATTTGGAATGATGTCTATTTGCTTGAAATTTGACAATATTGAAAAAAGAAACATAATAACCCCTATTGTTTGGAACCTTGATATTGTACTTAAAGTTCACAAGTTCATGGTGGATCAAGGGCATACTCATGACAATTGAAATGGCAAAAGATTAAGTAGAACATGATGTTACTAGATGGCATCTTTAGCTTGTAACTCCATTCAAAATTTGCATTGCAAGCAAGCTTGACAACATAGCTATGGTAATCTCAACATCGACTTTGAAAATTGTATCTTTAAAACATATTTGTTCCACTATTCACCCTAATATAACTCTTAAAATAGAGGATATATCAAATAAAGAATGTTTCACACATGTATTATGATGAAACTATTGCAATTGAAGCCCACAAGGGATTTACATCAAGAACAAAATCATAATAAACTATGAATGGGATTGAGAAGTGAATGGCATAAGAATTGCACTTGACATTAAGTGGTGTCTAAGTTGGTGAGGGAAGTTATGATTATCATCCTACTTAATGTTTACATAATAAAATGCACAAGTTTGATATACTTATGGCCTTCAAGGATGCACATAACAAATAAATTATTACAAGGGTCACGTTTCACCCAAGAGACCTGCACAAAGTTGAGCACGTTCATTGCGAAGCATTGCAATCTCCATGCGAATGCCTTCATCACCATGCCCAACACCTTCTGCTATTGTTTGCTCCAATGTTGCAATAATGCGTTCTATGCTTTTAATCTATCCACATTGTATTCACATGTAGTCGTCAAACCAAAGACATTAAAGTTCTCTTGTCAATCTAGCAATTTCAATATACCACATTGCTTTTGTGTTTCATTTGTGAACTTATCATTGAATCCCCATTTGTTTTGTTAGAAATATTTTTGATGGTTTGGCATCCACATTGAAGATATAGAAACATTATTAATCATATATATGTTTGGATCATTCAATTGAAATTAAACTTGATGCACCCCATGGAAACTAAGCTTGCCCATGCAAAGCTAATTATGACATGATTGGCTTCCAAATAACTCAAAAAGCCTTTGAAATAGATGCAAACACATCTGTAACTTAGTGTTAATGTCCATGGCAACAATGTTGGAGTGTTTGCATTATGTTTTCAAATAACTACATAGATTACAAGTTTCTAAACAACATGCTTGTATATGAAATGTGGATTTTTGTACATTTGTGTGTGTGTACAAGCATTCACAACTCCATTTTAATAAGTGGCCTGAACCATCATCAATATCTTTTACCACAATATTGCCGCCTAATCTAAAGTTCAAATTGATTGATAAATTCAATTTAGAATTCCACATTATTTACAACATAATAATGATCCATTTATTTATGTCAAATAAAAATAACACTAATGAATGTAGGACATGATATTACACATATGTGACCTTGAAAATTGAAGAATATTCAACCTTTCGATGGGGCCATCGACGCATGCCATTCCGTCGACATATTTTTTTAAGAACTGTGGGGCAAATACCAAGTTCCTTGGCAGCTGCATTTATGGGCAAATGAAAATGTTGTGCCAAATCTGTCATTTTTAGCTTCCCTGTTCTTTCCCTCTGCATTTCAATGGAGTCCGAATGAAATTAGTTTCCGTGAAAACATGATAAATTCACTACTTTAATGTATAACATAACAATATTAATCCAATGGGCTGAAAGATAAACAATTGGGTTGAGGTCAGAAATCGCCACCAAATCCTAGACGTTACTTATTTTAACCAACCCAACTACATTAGGCTTTATCATTTCATTTGTTTTGTGAAAAACAACACAGGGTACCTCTGGATCAAACCTTGAGGAGGGGTTGGACAATTGCATAGCCTCCATTATGACGGTTAGAAAGTGACCTCCTCCAACAAAGAAATAGAGGCAATAGCCTTCTAATAGTGACAACGTCAGATTTAGGCAACAAACTTGGCCTCTCCTTTTCTTCCTCTTTTCAGCTAATATGAGGAATTATATCCTTCTGTTAGTGAATAATGGCCCTTATAGACTATGTAATATTACTTCTTATTAAAAAAAAATTGCTGATGGAAATGAGCACCACCTCTCATTTTTCTAAAAGAAAATAATTGTGATAATGATAGTGGCCACATAAGTTTTTTTGGGAGCATATATTGGACCTTGTAAAATGGGTAAAAGTGTTGTATTATTCTTTTCTCAAGCTCATACAAATGTAATATTATATTAACCATAACTAATTGGAGAAAGTTCCTAAGTGCATTTGGAGCGCACTTTACATGAATCAATATCCCTCCTTGAAAAGAGGAAGTTATTATGCCTCCTCCTTTGAATTGGGAAAGAAATTGTGCCTAGTCATAAGTGTAAGATCCTTCCTACGGAGTAGGTGTAAGAAGCCTCCCCTTTCTACACCTTGCATTCTATATATGTTTAGGTTCATTACAGCCTTCATCTAGTGCTTTACAATAGGTAAAGCCCATCAGTGAGGGACATTTGTAAGATTCAGGGCTGAACTCAACTAATCCTCATCCTAAACCTACAAAAACCTCTGTGCTTAACCTTTATGGATGAAAAAAGCCCTAGGATGAGGCAGGGTTGTGTGGTAGACCCTCCCACATATTCAGAGGGAAATTATGTTCTTTAATTCCCTCTATACAAGTAGGAGGGCATGTTGTGCAAACCTACCTCATTTATTACAAAAGGTACTTGGTAAAGCCTCGAGAGCAGGGTCCTAAACCTTAAATCTCAAACCCCACCCTCCGAGCTAAGGTGTAAATGCCTTTCTACCAAGGCTTTCACTTACACTTATTCCAAAATGCCCCCCCACCTTAGGGTTTTACATTACACATAGTGTTATTGGAACATGTAAAACACTTGGAGAAATTTCATAGTGTATTTAGTGGAGACCTTATACCCATGCATATCCCTATTATAAAAGAGGAGGGTTCTTTCGTCTACTCCTTTAGAGTGAGAAGGAAATCATGCCTACTTATAGGTGTAAGATCTCTCTCGCTTTAGAGGAGTATGTTGAAGATCCTCCCCCTCCTACACCTTGTGATCTACATATTCTTAAATTCATGATAATGCTCACTGGATGCTTTACAATGGGTAAGCTGACGGGAGGGGAGTATTCCCAAATTGTGGGATCTGACTTGACTATCACATTGTCCTAGGTCCCTTATTTCAGGAATGCCCTTGTCATGGGGCTTTACTTCACATGTAAAGAATTTTGAGAAAATATTATCTAATTTTATAGAGTTCCTTAAATTGTCAAAAATCTTATCTGAGGTCATCATTAATTACACATATCCCTATCTCCTATCGATAATTTGACATGATAATTATGTACTTGTTACGGGCCATAATTTAAGATAATCATCTTTCTCAAAAACATAATGAAGCAAAATCCTTTATGGTAGAGATTGGATGCACCTTCAACCGTTGTGTCGGGTGCACCTGCAAGTTTGCCCTACTGGGCTCCCTTGCAAGCTTGGCCGGCACAACACTGGGGTTTGCCCATTTCTACGACATTTGAGGACATGGTGTGAAAGGTTGGTTGTGCACCTGTGCAGCAGCGTTGCTTTTAGGGGGTTTCACAGGTGCCACAACATTCGCATCTGGATGGTCAGTGCTATCCACACTACCCCCACGATGCACTTTGTGCGGTCCACATCCAACTTTCCCGTATGCACATCCACTATTTGAATAATCTGAACCTACATCTCATATATGCATTTTTATATTTACTTTTAGTCTCAAAATATTAATGAAGCATTATTTGCAAATGAATTGTTTAGTCATTGCATTTCACCTATACTTATTGTAGACTTTTTAATCATATATCACAACAAATAAAATCTCCCAAAAAAGACTGATAACATCACCACATTGTGGTAATACAATTGCTAATAGCAAAGTCCAGGTCAAAAATTCTTGTCACCTGATGAAGTGCAAAGAAGCTCTGGCAACATAATGTGACTGCCCATATGCTTAGGCATACGCCTAGCTAGTGTATTCATCATCCCTTCTGATGCCACGCTCATGCTAGTAAGGCGTCCATCTCCACCCGTGCATAGAGAATCATGTCGAAGCACAAATCCTTCCTTTCTTCTTAAAAGACTATACTGCAACAGAAATTGCTTCACATATTCTGCGTTTCCAACTGGAAACCTGCAACAGATGCAATTCGCACACATATACAACTTATCGTGCAACAACTTCTAAGTTATTTGTTACTAGGTTTTACTATTGTTCCAAAATTTGTGACAAGACAAATTATAATATAAATAAATCATGTTCTGTACATGAAACAAATTTCAGAATTGTAATGTTTGAGTGAATAGAAATGCAAAAAATGATATCATCTTTTCCATTTTAATTAATAATGTTTTCTGCCTAACATGATTTGAACATATCCTTGGCAAATTTAACAATAAATGATTGTCAAACAAATTCATTCCAGAACCTAACAAGAAGAGGTTTGGAAACATATTATATCAGTGTGCCCTGCAGATTTTCAATAAATGCAACTTTTTTCAAAATAGTTTTAGTTGTGTACAAAATGAATGTGTTTGCAACCTAATTGCATCACCAGCTTTATTGCATGGAATGTGATATTTTAGGCTACAGGAAAAGAATTTAAGAATCCTCTTATGTTTCAAATTTTTCATACATAGTAAGTGAATTCAATCTTTTGAATGACTGAGTTTGGAATGTCATCTGCATATACGAATGGATGTACTCTTGTAATTGCAAATCAAACATAAAACTACTTCAAAGACATAGTACATATTAGTATCTAAAATTATTCAATCAGATTTCAGTGTAATAAGATTTTGAGTATTGAATCACTCAAGACTTACTCAACCATTTGTTGCTCAAAAGATGCTGGAAAACCATCATCAATGCAAAAACGAGTCTGCAAAACTGCATGATAGCTTTGGCCATCACATCCATGGATTTCCAGTTTTGTGTCTTGGATCCCTACATAGGAAGATGTGGACTTCAACATCACATTGAATTTTGGTGACATATACTTGGTTCATGAATAGAATAAATGGATGGCAAACATGGTAATGTTGCAAAATGACAAATTACACCTTTGTCACAAATTAAACTTAAACAGGATCATTGATAATGATGGTAAGGAACTTCATAACTTTGAATGTACACATGATTTTTGGCTAATGTCCAGCCTTATCATTTTATTCATCACAATTTCCCAGCAAGTTGTGTGAAATTTCAAATGTCATCTTGAAACAAAAACTTCCACTCATACTCTTTCATTGAAGGTCATGCAAATCATATATACAGGTCATGGTGATAGTATTTCAATACATATTCTATTTACATGATTATATTCTTGGTGTTGCAAATGTCACTAAAATTAATTCTTCAAAAGCATATTTGTTTGCCAATTGGATTTATGACATTCACAAGACTCTTAACATAATAATTGCGCACATGGATAACTCCCAAAGGTGAATTAAAGCTTCTAATATTATCACATTTTGGGTATTATGTTGTGTAAGGGAATGAAGAAAAGAAGACAATTACTGATTTTTGCAGAATTGCAATAGCAAGGTTGGGACAGGAAATATAACATAAGGAGATGCACCATTGGAATGGATGATGCGCCGCAAAATTTGACAAGAGTCACATTGCAATTGCTGTGTATGAGGTTGGACAAGGTTAGGTTGAATTAGTGTGCCCTCTTGTGGCATGCCCCCCCAATCCACAGCGCCAGTGACACCGGACATGGGGTTTGACCCTCCAGATGTTGATGCTCCATGCTCCACATTCACTGGTGCTCGGTCTTCTACTTCCATAAGCCCTTCGGCCTCTGCACCTATGTATGATCTTGGTGCAAACATGGCTGTAGGGGAGAAGTACATGGGATAGATCCTACTACTTTGTGAAGGGGGGTAACTTGATGGAACATTTATCCTCAATGGCGAAGCAGGTGGATTAAGAATAAAAGGGTCATGTGTTCCATTAAAAATAGCAAATGAATCCTTAGCAATGTCTGCATCAATTTCATCAAATGCAATCAGCTCACCATTCAGAGTATCATCCGCACATACACCTTGCGAATCATTACACTTAGTGTCAAATAGAAGAGCACTAAAATCTTGTTCAGAAACACCTTCAACCCTTTCTGACCTACCTGAATTGATAGGGGGAAGTGGAGTCAATATGTTGAACGTGGGCATGGGGATATTGAAGCCTGTGAAATTGAAAAAGGGCTCATCAGGGTTATTGTCTTTTGGAGTTTTCAAATTTTCATTTATGTCAAAATGAGGGCTGCTGAATGAATTTAAAACTACACTTTCACAATTTGGGGACCCAAGCTGACCTCCTGCCATAGATTGTTGTTTGGCTACAAAGGAACACAAATAGTATAGTCTTGCTTTCTACCCAGACCTATTTCACAAGGCTATAGAGTTTGTAACACATTTTCTATCAAAGTTTAAAGTACTCTTTTTGGCATTTGAGATCAACCTTGACATTGCATGGTCAAAATTGAATCAAACCCTATTGCACACAAAAACACCAGTTGGTGGCACTCCAATTCTCAAATTTTATTGCTTCCACTTTCTTTTGTCCATGAGTAAAACCTATGCATGATGCATGTGAACAGAATATGCTACCCATCCAAAATTCTAGCCAAAATGTTCAAGAGCATTGACAAGAAATTACATAACCACAAGAAAGCCATGAAATTAATGGATCAAAAAATTAAATGATGGAAAACCTTTCACAAGTCAAAGTAGGAATTTTGAATAAACACAACTCACAATAAGAAGGGAAGAAATAATGTTTGTAGGTTATTGCTATATGTGGGAACCCCAAGATTGGAAGGAAAATGATTTAGAATTTGTTAAGCACACAATGGCAGATGAAACCATTCCAACAAACAATCCCACTAAGATTGCACATTGGCATAAGCTTTCATTATCAAGGCAACAAAGCCTCCAATTTTAGGATCAATGAATACCAAACAAAAGGCAAATGTGATGAGTGGACCATAAAGCCTTTAAGAGACACGCAAATTTGAGATATGAAAGATTTTAACATGAAAGGAGGAATATCAGGAAAAGGAAATTACATGATCATGAGTGACTGAAAGAATTCCTAACTTGATACCACTTTTTTCATTGAAGTTATTTGCCACATGAAGGATTGGAACAAACACATCAATTCACATGACCAAACCCATAAATACATCCAATTTGCTTTCAACATTAGGATATCCACATGCATCAACAAATGACTATGACTTACATAAGATGATAATTGGCATGCATTCTAAACGACAATTCAATTATAATGATAATTATGTAGTATGATTCGCTTACTTGAGGACCCTAATGCCATGGTGTATTTGATCATTTCCATCCATTGTGGTATTGAATTATGAACAAGATTATGCATTCATGATATATATAAATTGTATATATGTTTTCATAAAATATGATGGTATGTATGGTGTTGGTTTGCAAGAATAATTCTTGTAATCACATTTATTGAAATGTCCTTTGATCATAAGAATTTGCAAACTACTTGTTGTATCTTTATTTTAGTTTGCAATTTCATATATATATATATATATATATATATATATATATATAGTTCCTATTAAGTGATCTTCAAATAGTTGCAACAACTTCCATCATTTTGTATTTTAGATGTAATGATAGTGATGGAGATTGTCACATGAAATTTAAATATAGGGAAACTTTGTCACTTTTTTTTGTTCTAGACAATAAGGTTTGTAATACATACCCAAAAATGCAAATTTAATATCCATGGATATGTATCGTAAGTTCTAGATGCACATGGTAAAATCACTTTCATTTTGCACCAAATGTTATTCATTCTCTTTGTTTGCTTGTTAAGAGTTGTTATTGATGAAATTTCTTTTTTGTCACCAAGGTAAGTGCCTTTTCATGAGCTTTCTATGCTTTAATTCCAAATACTTTGCATTCATTTTTTACCATAATTCCAAATCAACCTGGTCAAAATGCATAGTTAGATGTACACAATGCAAACTTGATTTTAAAAATCCTTGGAGGAAAGTTAACAACAAATATATCTGGTTTAATGTGAACAAACATGTCAGTTTATAATCCAAGGCTTTTGACTAATGAGAATTATCAAATATAATGGGCATTACTACCAGTAGAGCCATTTGTGCATACCACAAATCTAAATAGAACAATTCTCAATTATTGTGGCATTCTACAACCTTTAAAGCATAAAGATAATTGATTTCAAATCAAAGAGTATATCACTAAACATGCAAAATAAGAATGTGCATCATGTACTAATTTTTGTAGTCCTTATCTCTTCAATATTCTAGTAATCTTTTTGTGCTTCCATTTCATCTACAATAAATTATGATGTGCCAACACATCATTCATAGGTTCAACATCTGGATTTTTATTTTGAAACACCTTAGGCCAACAATTGCAAGCTTTAGCAACATCGATAAACAACAATAAAAAAAATGTTGCTTGTACAATTTCAAAGGGGGAAATGGAACGAACTACATGCAGATTAAGAAGATATTTTCTAGTTTTTTTTTGCCATTAACCCTAAGGAACAAACACAAGTAATTAACACATTATATAAATCTCCCCTTTCTCCAAAATTGCCTTACCATCAACTAAAATTTGGAAGTATGTCACCATTAGTGAATAATGGTTTATTTTCACCTACATTACAAATTGTTTATGTTTTAAACATTGTTAACATGGACTAAACATTTCAACATGGGTGAAGACAAACAAGAATCAAGACCCAATTCATAAACTTTAATAGTTCAAGCAATAACCAATCACCAAATGTAATGTCAATGCACCAATACAAATAATGAGATCCTAGTTGTATTTCTGGACTACTAACCAAGTAATGATGCTTAAACTACAAGTTGACATAGGTGCTACAAAGATATTTTGGACAACAAAGCAAACAATTTAAATGCTTATACCATAAATGTATTTTGAAGGCAATTATGCGATTCACAAAAAGAAGTGATTGAAAATGAATAGATTAAAACATTTTACATGTATTGAATCAACCAAAGGTCTATATAAGGACCATAAGTGAATATGGATAATATTAATGATTTACCAAAATATTTTTATACAAGGTATTGAAACTGAACTTGAATGAAAAATTGAATCTAGTCTCCAATTTAAAAGTAAATACAAGTGATCAAAAGTAAACAAATAAGTAAGAGGTAATTTCATGCATAATCAAAAACTTAGTACAAATACTACCACCCCCCCCCCCCCCCAAAAAAAACAAAAAAAAAATATCCAATTAAAAAAAAAAAACAGGACAAAAAAAAAAAAAAAAAAAATAAAATACTAATAGTG
>Ga0116227_10008721_pt1 | contig 18876 bp, 21 predicted proteins | sample S1TSphgellanicum_FD_89693 | JGI IMG/M metagenome (GOLD analysis project Ga0116227, IMG submission 89693) | Host-associated microbial communities from peat moss isolated from Minnesota, USA - S1T2_Fb - Sphagnum magellanicum MG | ecosystem: Host-associated > Plants > Peat moss > Unclassified... | reverse complement strand
ATTAGTGGCTTTGGGATCGGAAAACCAGTAGCTGAGTTTGTATTCCTTTTTACGACTAAAGCGTCCAGGAAGCATGATTAAGTGCATCTGGCGGTGATCGCTCGTAATGACGGCATGAGCTACCCCCAGCATCTCCTCCACAGACAAGTCAGCATCGACATTGTCTTTGACAACTTGGATAATCTGAGGGAGCTTGCCGATACTTGCAGGTTGAAGCAGTGTATGTAGAATCTCTTTAAGTACTTCTTGCTGCCGCTGGACGCGACCAATGTCGCCCAAGCGATCATGGCGGAAGCGGACATATTCTTGCAGGTGCTGTCCATTAAGCTTCTGCCGTCCTGGGGAAAAGTGAATGCTTAGTTTCTGAGTGTGGTCTGTATAATCCATCGCCTTGGGAATGGTAACTTCTACTCCCCCCAATGCATCCACCAGATGAATAAATCCTTCAGTATCCAGTCGAATATAGCGATCGATAGTAACACCTCCCAATAATTGATTCACAGCCTCGGCTGCCTGTTTTGGTCCGCCCCGCACGTTCGCGTCATTGATTTTATCCACGCCAACCCCTCTTAAGCGCACCAGCGTATCTCGCGGAATGGACAGAACATTGATTTGATGAGTATCTGGCAGCAGTCGCACCAGGAGCATCGTATCACTGTTACCTGTAAGTGCCTCAGCAGGAGTGTATTTGCCTTGGTGTGGATGTCCTGAGTTGTCAATGCCGAGAATCAAAATATTGACGGGACGTTCCAGGTTAGTTGGAATCAAACCTGTCAGGCTTGTAGGACTGTGGGGCAAGTGGGAGGTGGCGATATTCTTCAGGGGAGTCAGAGTCATTAGAGCAGTAAAAACTACTCCTGAAGTTACAGACACGAGCGCCATCATTCCCCAAAAGTATGGCCGTTGCAACAGTTTAAATCTTTGGGTGTTGTTTTTTTGCTTCACTTCTCACCTACACACTTTTTAGAACAATCATAAGTGGGTAATGGGCAATGGGCAGAGGGGCAGAGGGGCAGAGGGGCAATTTCTCTACGTCTGAGTGTTCTTCACCAATGCCCATTACCCAATGCCCCAACTTTTTATTAGTATTACAAAAATCTTGAAGGAAGAGAATTCTGTTACAGGTCACACATACGCTATATATTGGTCACATAAAAGTCACAGATGTCAGTTAATTTATCGATAATTTACTGAAAGCGAATAGATTAAAACAGTAAAATTATGCTTTCTTTTATAGTGGCGACTGTAAGCTGTGCTAATAGTAGCGAAGCAAATCTAGCTTTGATTAACCAGGGCTGGATTGACGTAACTATTTTGGGTATTGTGTAAGGGATTACAGAACTCCTACCAAAAAGTAGTATTGATCACGTGCAGAAGCTTGTTTAAACCGTAAAATCATTATGATGAGTGATATTTTTTTCGCTGCTTCGACTTGTTCTAGTGATGTAGATTTGGGGTTTGTCCAATTAGGTTGGTTTAAGGTAATTATTTTGGGCGTTGTCCAAGGCATCACAGAATTGCTGCCAATCAGTAGTACTGCCCATTTGCGAATAATACCGGGTTTGTTGGGATGGCAGGACCCAGGCTCAGCTTTTTCTGCGGCGATGCAACTTGCCAGTCTTGGTGCTGTCATTAGTTACTTTTGGAAAGACATCAAGCAATTGACAGGCGGGACAGTCAGAGCGATCGCTGAGCAAAACTTCCAGTCAAGTTCCTTTCGTCTGGTGCTAGGAGTGTTACTGGGTACAATTCCCCTCGGTGTGGCTGGTATAGCGCTTCAGAAGACTATCAACGCTTGTAACTCACCCTTCCGGACTTTAACAGTGATTGGGAGCGCTTCCATTGTTATGTCTCTGTTGCTAGCTTTGGCAGAAAAACAAGGCAACCACGAGCGCGACTTTAACCAGTTAACCATGAAGGATGCGATCTTGGTCGGAATTGCTCAAGCATTTGCCCTCATTCCAGGGGTTTCTCGCTCTGGTTCAACATTAACAGCCGGAATTTTTCTGAAAATGGAGCGAGAAACAGCAGCTAGATTTTCTTTTTTGCTTGGCATACCAGCCGTTTTATTAGCAGGGGCTAAGGAACTACACGTCCTCTTCAAAGCTGGTCTTGACGCTAATGGTTGGCTGATCCTATTCATTGGCTTAACGTCCGCCAGTATTTCAGCTTTCTTGGCAATCTACAGTCTGTTGCGCTATCTAGAAAAACACAATACCTTTATTTTCGTCTTCTACCGTTTGGCGATGGGTATATTTTTGATCGTCGCTGTGATCACAGGTTTCTTGCCGAATTGATAGGAACCAGAATACATGCGTCAGTCGCCAGAATTCAGAATGGGGATTTAAACCCGCCACTAATTGATTCTGACGACTGACGTCACGACTCCTGAATTCTTCTTCATTGCTCTTCTAGATAAACTTCACCGTACTCTTTGCCAGCCAAGGGAATACTTTGGTAGCGAGTTTGACCTTTGAACACAACGTTATCTCCCTTTTTTAGACCGATTTGATGGGTTATAACCCAAATTTCCCCAGTAGAATCATTGATCTGATAAGCCCAACGTTGCAAAAGCGGAACTTGCCTTTCTACCTTACCGTGGATATAAACTGTGGTGTGATTATCTCGTTGTTGTTGTGCTTTCAACTCCCCAATAGGGGTGACATTGACACCTATTGTACTCATACCATAAGGGCTCAAACTACTACAGCTTATAAGTCCTGCTAAAAGAAAAAAGGTCAATCCCAAGCGTACGGGTACGGCAGTGCTCTGCCCATACGCAAAGGAGAGGTGTTGCATGAGAGCGATCTGTCGAGCAAATTTTTGCATCCGTACTTGGTTCGTCGCGATTTTCATATAATGAGTTGCTAATAATACTACGTCTTTCAGTGTCAGAAACACACTCTCAACTGATACAACCAATCTGAGAAGATAAAGAACATGGTTTTGTTGTCTGTTAGTAGATACGCGATTAATCACGTCTGTACAATTGTTGGTTGTTCTCCTAACTCCTAGGGGCGTAGTGTCCTTCTTTTAATTCTGATGGAAATAAAAACTGCCAAACTTCTTGACGGTAAAACTCTAGCTGCTAAAATTCAGCAAGAACTCTCTGCTGCTATTACAAAATTACAACCCCAAATAGGACGTCCGCCTGGTTTAGCAGTGTTGATGGTGGGCAATGACCCAGCGTCCGCTGCTTATGTAGGCGGTAAAGAGCGAGCTTGTGCAAAAGTAGGTATTACCTCTTTTGGCCAGCATTTTCCTGCCGAAACAACTCAAGCAGAATTAGAGGGAGTTATTGCTGCACTTAACCACGATGAACGGGTGGATGGTATTCTCGTACAGCTACCCCTACCCAACCACTTGGATGCTGTGACGCTGTTACATCAAATTGATCCTGATAAAGACGTTGACGGACTGCACCCAGTTAATTTGGGGCGACTGGTAAGGGGAGAACCTGGTTTACGCAGTTGCACTCCATCTGGGATCATGCGGCTGTTGCAGGAGTATGAAATTCCCCTGCGCTCTAAACAAGCGGTGGTGCTGGGACGTAGTATTTTGGTGGGCAAGCCAATGGCATTGATGCTACTGGAGGCTGATGCTACTGTCACCATCGCCCATTCGCGATCGCACGCTATGGAAAAAATCACCAAAAATGCTGATATTCTCATTACAGCAGTAGGTCTTCCAGGACTTGTGGGTGATGAAATGATAAAATCGGGCGCTGTTGTGGTAGATGTGGGGATAAGTCGTGTCACTGATGCTAATGGCAACAGTCGTCTAGTCGGAGATGTCAACTTTGACTCAACGAAGAGTGTGGCAGAATTTATCACCCCAGTTCCTGGCGGTGTCGGTCCAATGACTGTCGCTATGTTATTGCAAAATACAGTGAATAGCTACAGTCAAAACTTAAAAAATTAGGAATTGTCTTTTGTCAAGTGTTATTTGTCAATTGTTAGTGGTTAGTTATTCTACTCACCACTAACAACTAACCACTAATCACTAAACTAATGACTCTTTCCTTTAAAATTGTTACTTAGATAACAGAAGATTAAGGAAATTAAGGATGGTAGCAGCAGATAATCTTCAAAAGACTTCAGAGGAAGCTCAATTTGACCTATTAGCCTACCTGAAAGAGCGACAAAAGCTTTGTGAAATAGCTTTAGAGCGGGCTATTGCCATACGTTATCCAGAAAAAATTTACGAGGCAATGCGCTACTCGCTACTGGCCGGAGGGAAGCGTCTGCGTCCCATTCTTTGTCTTGCTACCTGTGAAATGAGTGGTGGCACAATAGCTATGGCGTTGCCAACAGCTTGTGCTGTGGAGATGATCCACACAATGTCATTAATTCATGACGACCTGCCAGCAATGGATAATGACGATTACCGTCGCGGTAAGTTGACTAACCACAAGGTTTATGGCGAGGATATTGCGATTCTGGCTGGGGATGGCTTACTAGCTTACGCATTCGAGTATGTAGCAGATAATACAAAATGTTTGCCAGGAGAGCGCGTCTTGCAGGTCATTGCCCTTTTGGGACGTGCAACGGGGGCTGCTGGGTTAGTCGGTGGTCAAGTGCTGGATTTAGAATCGGAAGGAAAGAAGGATATTTCCCTAGAAACCCTTAATTTCATTCACAACCACAAAACAGCTGCCCTTTTAGAAGCTAGTGTTGTTAGTGGTGGTATTTTGGCAGGATGTACCTCTGAAGATTTACAACGGTTATCTCGCTATTCTCAGAATATAGGACTTGCCTTTCAGATTGTGGATGACATTTTGGATATCACTGCCACTCAAGAGCAATTGGGCAAAACCGCTGGTAAAGACCAAAAAGCTCAAAAAGTAACTTATCCCAGCCTTTGGGGGCTAGAAGAATCTCGTCATCGTGCCCAACAGCTGATTGAAGCTGCTTGTGCAGAATTGGAACCCTTCGGGGAGAGCGCTTTGCCCCTAAGAGCGATCGCTCAATTCATTACCAGTCGCAATCACTAAATAATGAATGATGAATGATGAATGATAAATACTAAGTAACTTTAAAATTCATAATTTATCATTCATAATTCATAACTATTTTCATAATTCATTATTCAAAATTCGTCATTTGCTCACCTAACTAAAAGACCATGCAGGACAGAGGCAACATCTTAGACAACCGGGTGCTGCTGGTTGCTCTGGTAGCTTGTTTGATGGCTCAAGCATTAAAGCTCGTAGTTGAACTCATCAAGAATCGTAAAGTAAATGTGAGTGTTTTATTCACAACTGGTGGTATGCCTAGTGCCCATTCATCTCTGGTTACTGCTTTAGCGGCTGGTGTTGGGCAAACTATTGGTTGGGCTTCGCCTGAATTTGCAGTTGCTGCAATTTTTGCCATCATAGTTATGTACGACGCTGCTGGAGTTCGCCAAGCTGCTGGCAAGCAAGCTCGTATTCTCAATCAAATGGTTGATGAATTATTTCACGAACACCCAGAGTTTAACCAAGACCGCCTCAAGGAATTGCTCGGACACACACCTTTTCAGGTGATAGCTGGATCAGCGTTAGGTATAACCGTCTCCTGGTTAGCTAGAGGAGGATATTAGTTAGGTTAGGAGTTAGGAGTTAGGAGAACAACCAACAACTAACAACTAACAACTAACAACTAACAACTAAATTACTGTAAATGCACAACTGAGCGTAGTAGCATTACCTTCCGACTATCTACGAGTATGGCAAAAAAACCGCGATCGCTTAGCGTCTGTAATGTGTTGTACGCTTCTTTTTGGTTGGTTGTGTAAACCGCTAATAAGTAAGGGCGTTGTCCATAGGAAACAAAACCCACGTCACCTCCCACGACCTGCTGCACTTGAGTTGCAACTTCTGGATGGTTGTAATAATCTACTAATACAGCAAAACCATCTCCTAGTCGTTGGGGTCTATAGCTTGCTGTTGGGGTCGTTGATCCCAAATCTCTTGGTCGAGTGGTGATGATGCCCTTTAATCCGACAACATCGTTTATATACCTCGCCCAACGATTAGCATCTTCTATCCTGGTAAACCCGCCTATCCGCGTTACTGTATCTTTGAGATATCTACAGGTGGTTGTCTTAAGTTCCGGCGGTAAGGCGCGACGCAGTTGATGCTCTTTATCTGGTGTGGGACTGATTACCAATAAAAGATACTCACCAGCACTTGGAGGTTGACAAACAGAAATTTCTTGTTGAGCGGTAGCAGAATCTACACCACTAATCAACCCTATAAGCGCTAGCACGAAAGCATTTGATAAAGTTAAAAATCTCTGCACAACAGTTTGATACCTAGTGAGTCATTTATGAAAAGGGTGTAGGGGGTAGGGTGTAGGGTGCGGTCGTTTTATCTTCCCCCACACCCTACACCCAACACCCCGTTCTTTGTCATTTGTCATTTGAATATTTTTTCCTAATGATTAATGACTGTATGCAGCAAGAGATGTTAAAGCATCAGGAATTGTATCCGAGGGAGCCTGAAATTCGCCAGTGAGGACGTATTCTAATCGCAGTTTCAACCAAGTAATAAATTGGGGATCAGTGGAAATAATCGCCGCTGCTGGTTGGGGACACTTAGCCCTTGAATCGACCATGTCGGGTGCTTCAAGGAACGCTGGTTGCCGAACCAACCAAAAATCAATTTTTTTTTCTTGTTCGTGGTAGTGACGAGTACGTTCCCGCAAAACTTCATCTAAGGGCTCTTCTTCTAGCAGAAAGCGTTGACTTGCCAAAACGTAATAGTATGTTTGCATATTCATCCTTGGGTTAGTAGACCTATCCGTAAATTAGTGTATTATCTCAGTGGCACAAACTTACAAATCCCGATTAGGAATTGAAATAATCATCAGGGCACAGTGGGCAACAAGCACTGTGCCTCTACCGATTAACCGAACTTAAATCACTTGATCAAAGCACTAAAGGGACATCGACGAGCTTGCTGTTCAGCAGTTGCTAGTTTTTCTCCACGGTTCCACAGTCGCTTGACAAAACCCCAAAAAGTTCCTTGCTGGTCAGTAGTTGCTTGTCTAGTACCTGCTGTCAGCTTTGCTAAAAACTTGGTGTTGTCGAAATAGTGTTCCAAAGCAAGAATTTTTAAGTCATCACTTACGCGTGCAACGCTCATACCGATTATCTCAACCATCTCTCCTGTAGGTGCATAGTCTTTGTATGAACCACTAAATGTTCCCCAATGCCGCCATTTAAAGGTCACGTTCGGTGGTCCAGAGTAAACCTCTAACACCTCCCACGGAAATCCTTTGGGAAAGGATGTGTGGAAGAGTTTTGCGGATGATTCAAAGGTTTCTTCTGTTGCTTTGTAATGTTCTGAATCTGCCATAAATAAATTGTAAGTACCTTGTGCTGCCAGGTCTGGTGCTGTGTACTCTGGACCACCATTGCTACTTACGCAAAACTTGTCATTTACAATAGACAACCACTGTTGCGGATTGCTTTTGAAGGATACCTCCATCTCAAAGGTTCTCACCAAATTTTGCACGATCGCCTCTAGTGAAGCCTCAAGGTGACTATGTGTACTCTCCTTTGCTAGATTTTCATTTGAACGGGTATAGTCCGGAGGTGTACCATAGCGCCATTCGACATTAGTACTATTTTCAAGAACTTTGTCTCTATGCTGTACCCAAAGCGGAAGGTTGTTAGATTGTGTTGCGCTCATAAAAGCCTCTGCTGTCTCAATATCGACAAGTTCGGTGGATTTCGCAGATGCCTTCCCCTCTCCCTTCAGTTAACAGTCAACAGTCATACAGTCAACAATTTACAATTCGCCGCGCATAGCTTGTTTCATCTCACGGACTGCTACGGTCATACCAACTAATGCAGCCCGACTAACGATGGTATGACCAATGTTGAGTTCTTCCATCCCCGGAAGACAAGCCACCGGATAAACGTTCCAGTAGGTGAGTCCGTGACCTGCATTCACTCGCAATCCTGCTTGAATCGCTTGTTCACACCCTAAGGTCAGCACGGCTAGTTCTTGCATGCGACTTGTTTCGTTTTTAGCTTCCGCATATCGTCCAGTGTGCAATTCAATAAATAGTGCCTGCACCTTGACAGAAGCTTCAATTTGTGCTAACTCAGAATCGATAAAGAGACTCACTGGAATGTCAGCGCTTTGCAATTTGTTAACGACATCTTTGATTCTAGCAATTTGGCCGACGATATCCAGTCCACCCTCTGTAGTGACTTCTTCCCGCTTTTCGGGTACTAAGGTCACGTAATCGGGTTTGATGTCAAGGGCGATCGCGACCATTTCATCAGTTGCCGCCATCTCTAAATTCAGGTGTGTTCTCACAGTTTGCCGCAACAGGCGTACATCCCGTTCTTGAATATGCCGCCTATCTTCCCGAAGATGCACAGTAATACCATCTGCACCACCTAATTCTGCCAGTACTGCCGCCGCTACAGGGTCCGGTTCCACCGTCCGCCGCGCTTGTCGGATGGTGGCGATATGGTCAATATTAACGCCAAGTGTAGGCACAACCCTAATGTCTCCCTATCCACTGTTTTCAGCAATTGATTGTACCGGAAATTGCGTTCGTCTGGCTTAAAAGCTATGACAGAACAAGAGATTTTAGGACTTACGCATTGACAAAATAGGTAACTTTGATGACGCAAATCGAACCCAACTTACAGCAATTCTTGAATCAGTTGCCAGATTTAAGCGATGAAGTCCTGCAGCGAGATTATCTCCAACAGCTTCAGTTCCATAACACGCTTATAGCTGCGATCGAGTTGCTGAAGGACGAACGCCAAACCCTGAGATTGGTAGAATTAGCATTTGGCATAAATACTAAACTAGCAGCACGGTTAGCAGGCGCGGCTCAACCGCCAGTCGAAAAACCGATCAGCCAAAGATTTCTTACTTTGGTTGAGGAGAAAACTTGGAGAACCTACTTTGGAACTGATTTAAAGATTCAACTTCTTGGTGAAACCTTGGCTAATTGGGCAGTAACAACTCGCTGGATTGTTACTTAATGGATTACAGAACCCATTTTTGATCGTTCGTGCTGAGTCTGCCAAACTCTTGGGAGAAATGTCAGCCGATACTCTAGCGAATAGCTGGGATCTTACGGACGGGTTCCATGCCGAATCTATGAAAACCTTGTCGAGGTCTACATCTTGCTGAGCACTTCTACAGGGTCCCATGGTGGCAAAGCAGCCATCTATTGCTGTCCGCTCGATGAGCCAGGAGCCTTCGAGAAGTGTGAGGGAGGGCTACCAGAGTGGTTCTCAGACAACATCAACACGGAAACCCTTGCTGCTACAGGAAATCTAGCAGCTTTTGGAACCTGTGACGGCCAAATCTTCCTCTCGGAGGATGCTGGCTTGACGTGGAAGCAGATCGCAGCAGATTTGTCTCAAATCCTCTGCGTGAAGCTGATGTGATCGGCTTCTCTTGTGCATGAGTCCCTAACTCTTATAACTGGATATAAATTCTTGATGCCATTGTTGAGCGACTTTATCCCAGCCAAATGAATCTTTAAGAGCTAATGCTTCCTGTCTTAAAGATTCTTGTTTCTCAGGATTTCTTAGCAAGTCTATCACTGCTTCAATAAAAGCATTATTAGTTTCCTCATCGCCAGCAGGACCCTGAATTCTGATTCCTGATTTCACCGTTTCATTTAAACCTGCATAAGTTGTCACCACCGGAACACAACCAGCTGCTTGCGCTTTCCAAGCACTAATACAGAAAATCTCCTCAGCGGTATGACAAGGATAAACCCAGATTCCAGATTTGAATAATTCTTCAACTAACTCCTTGTGTCCAATTCTGCCATGTTCATAGACATTTTTCTGCTCGAAAAGTTGTAAAAGTTGTTTCTTTTTATCTGGTAATTGTGGAAACCTATCAATTATAAGGTGAATTCATCAAAGCATCAATTCCTTGCCAACCATAAAAAATATGTAATTCAACATCTGGAACTTCTTTCAGAACCGTATCCCATTGAGTAAGTAAATTTTCAATACCTCTTGTATAATAACTGATTGAAATTAGTCTCTTGGGATTTCTAGAAATTCCTGTTAGATTGAAATCCTCTAGATTAATACCATTAGTTGTTAAGAGGTTCGCTTCAACACCTGATAACCGAATCGATTACGCAGTCGTCCCCACCAAGCTGGATTATAGTTCCAGTTGGTAAAATGAGGTGGGACACTGTAATCACGATTCAATACCACCGCACTGCAAATGGTAATAAAGGGAATGCCCAGAAAATCTGCAACAGTTCCTCCGGCTGATGAAACCTGGTCTACTAGCAATGCTTCCACTCCTGCTTCTTTCATCACCTTTGGAACATCCCGCAATAAAACAGCCGTACTATCTCTAAGAACATTGATAGTAGCTCGCAATGCTTCACGACCACTGAGTTCACCCAACTGAGCTAATGATTCTGCCATTGCTCCCTTGGGAAAGTCAGATTCTCCAATTGCTTTGAATTCTAATCCAGCCGCTAGTGTTTTAGATTCTGCATCCAGTATCCCAAATAAAGTGACCCGATGCCCGCGCCTTTGAAGTTCTTTCCCCAACGGAAGCATCGTGTTGAGGTGACCAGTTGATGCCGGACAGATGAGACCAAAATGAGTCATGAAGGTTTCAGGCTGCAAAATTCAATTAGGTTTAAATAGTACAGCTTTTAGGGTGTCTGGGCGAGAGACCTATGCATTAGTCATATCTTTCGTAACAATGAACGTAACAAACAAAGGGAGATAGGGTGAAACTAGTTTGAATGGAAGTTTGGTAAAATGCGGCTTTTGCTTCCAAACCCTAAAAACTTTTCAGTCTAGTGACACCACAGGATGATTAAGATATAGGTATTTGACCTGATGGATGTCGATACTCATGGTACAGGACCAGATTTTGCTGAATGATTGGCATGTAATAGCGCGATCGCAAGAACTCCAACCTGGAACAGTCCTGCACAAGCGCTTATTAGGTGAAGATCTAATACTCTGGCATAATGGCGACAAAGCTTTAGCTTGGCAAGACCTTTGTCCTCATCGTGGTGCTCGTCTTTCTTTAGGATATGTCAATCAAGATACCCTTGTTTGTCCTTACCACGGTTTAGCCTTTAACAGCGAGGGCAAATGTGTACTAGTTCCGGCTAATCCAGACCAATCTCCCCCCACACAAGCTTGTGTTAAAACATACCAAGTTCAAGAGCGTTACGATCTGCTCTGGGTTTGTTTAGGGACACCAAAAAAAGACATAGCTCAGTTTTGTGAGTGGGATGATCCGGTCTATCGCAAGATTTTCTGTGGTCCCTACCACTATCATTCTAGCCCTCTGCGGGCGCTGGAAAATTTTATCGATCCAGCGCACTTCCCAATTATGCATTCAGGATTATTTGCCCACGCCAGTCGTCCTGAGTTAACACACTATGAATTAGAGTATCTTCCAGATGGGATTAGTTTCAAATGTGGTTTGTGGGAACTAGATTTTAATTCGGGCAATCCTAAACAAGCACCATTGATTTTCAACACATACGATTACCGCATCTTCCGTCCGCTAGTAGCATACTTTAAACTCGGGCCTGGAGATCATCGTTTAAATGTCTTCTATACAATCACGCCAGTCGATGAAGATGAGTGCGTGGCGCAATATTGGCTCATGGTAAACAGCGCCCGCGAAGTTCCAGTAGAAGTCTATCTAGATATTCAAAATCAAGTTGCTAGTCAAGATATTGCCATTGTCGAGTCCCAGCAACCCCGACGCTTACCTTTAGATTTGCAAACAGAAATACATTTACCAAGTGATCGCTATTCTATTGCATACCGTAAGTGGCTCAAACAACAGGGTGTTACCTTCGGCACTATTTAGAACCCCCCACACCCCACACCCCTTTCTTGGTCATGAGTTGACCGGAAGTAGTAATAGTTATTTAAGAGGAAAACCACGTGTATGACAACTCAATTTTTAGCTCCAGGACACCTGTTAAGAGATACTTTTACCTCAGCTAAAACAGTTTATCGTTCTCTATTGTTACTTTACATTCCTATATCTATACTGCCTTTACTATTCATCGAAATTTCCAAAAGCTTGTTCCCTATTGTTAACGTCATATATTCTCTTTCAATTAGTCTAATTTTTTCTGGGGCTGCAATATTTTATGCATATCAAAATCTAAATCGTAGAGAAGTTACTCCTTTACAATCATTGAAAATAGTTATTAATAAATTAATTCAACTCATTTTATTAAGATCTTTACTAATAGCGATTTTAGCTGTTGCATTTTTCCTACTTGTTATCCCAGGAATATACCTCAGTATTCGCTTATTCTTTGCCGATTATGCAATCTTGATTGAAAATTATTCTGCAATTAATGCAATTAGACGCAGTTGGCGATTAACAGAGAATCATTGGTGGTCACTTTTTTTCGCTTTCTTGGTACAGTTTCTCGCTACTGTGTTACCCGTCATATTTATTGCTATGATTATTAGTCCATTTTTTGGTGTTTCAAGTCTTCACATCTTTCTAGATCGTCTTCCTGCTCTTGAATCTGCCTCAACTATATTTAAAGGAGCTAGTGCGATTTTCGCGTGGTTAATTGGTCCCGTCAGCTTAGTATATTCAACGATCATTTTTATGATTTTACAAACTTTAGACAGGCAAAGTCTGAACGAAACATAACACTATGCCTCCCATTTCTAACTAGAAGCACTCGTATAAAACCTTACAGGTGATAGGGCACAAGCTATATATTAAGTAATCGGACAGAAATAATTACACATTAGGTTCTAGGCTGGATAAGGTTTTCAGGTCAAAGTTTGTGTAATTAATTTTGTCTTACTACTTACCAAGACCGCAACGGGAGCGGGAACTCTTAACAGTTTCTTCCCCCTGCCCAATGCCTTATGCCCTATGCCCCATGCCCCATACCCTACTTCGTTCTCCAGAGAAAAGCAACCAATGCTGCTGCAACAAGCAAGACTAATGCTGCTATCTGAAAGGTTCTTTGGACGCCAAACACTAGTGCTTCAGGGGGCGCAGTTGTAACGTCAGCAGCAGGGGCAAAGGAGAGGGTCAGGACTGCAAACAGAGTGGCTATCACCGCAACTCCGGTGATTTGTCCGAAAGTCCGAGACAAAGACAGCAAACCAGAAGCAATGCCTAAGCGTTCTGGAGGAACCTCACCTAAAATGGCGCTATTGTTGGGTGACTGAAACATTCCCAGCCCAATGCCAAAGGGTGCAACCCGTACAATGTAGCCAAGTTCGGTTAACTGGGCATTGAAGGTACTGATAAAAAAGCAGCCCACCGTCATTAGCAGCAACCCAATTAGGCTGATGATACGTGGTCCAAACCGATCAGACAAATATCCAGAAAAGGGCGCGACAATACCACCCAACACAGGTGATACTGCTAGTAATAATCCCACCTTTTGAATGGGATAGTGGAGAACTAACTTGAGAAAGAAAGGAGCGATAAAAATCACTCCTGAAACTACGATGAACACCAACACGGCTGTTAACAAGCTGAGGCTAAACTGTAGATTACGAAACAGCTGCAAGTCGAGCATTGGTTGTTTTATTCGGGCTTCGACCCATAAAAAACTTGTTAAGCCAAGGGTAGCGATCGCAAGTAGTGCCAACGTTCTGGGACTACCAAAGCCATAATTTTGTCCATCTGTCATACCTAAGGCGAAGCAAACCAACGTCACAGTCATAATGAATGCCCCTAGCCCATCAAATTTTTGTTTAGTGGGGTTGGTAACACTGGGTGGAACACTGCGGACAACGACAAAGCTGGCAAATATCCCAATTGGTACATTCACTAAAAAGATGGCACGCCAGTCAGAAAGCCCAATCAGCAATCCCCCGACTGTTGGACCAAGGGCAATACCTAGAGAGACGACCGCGCCGATAATGCCTAGCGCCCGTCCTCGCTCAGAGTGAGGAAAAACCTCTGTGACAATCGCTGCTCCCAGCCCCGAAATCATCACTGCTCCCAGTCCTTGCAGTGCGCGGAACCCAATCAGCCAGCCTACTCCAGGTGCAAGTCCACATAGCAGCGAGCTAAAGGTAAACAGTACCAATCCTCCCAGGTACAACTGTTTTTTGCCAACCATATCGCCCAGTCGAGCCGCACCTAACACTAGAGAAGTGACAACCAGCAGGTAGCTTAAGACAACCCATTGGATTGTCGCAAAGCTTGTGTGGAATACCTGCACTAAAGTAGGCAAAACGATGTTGACAATACTGGTGTCAATGGTAAACATCAGCACACCCAATCCCACACCCAACATTGCCCACCACTTTCCGGAAGGATTTGCGGAGTTTATATTTATACTCATAATAATTTCTCAATGATAGGTGCTATCTTTAAGCCTCACATTCCTCACGGAATTGTGCAACTCTAACATCAACGGATTCGGTACTAACAATAGACAGTTGGTTTCCCTGAACCTTGAAGGCGATAGCCTGCAAGGCAATTGAACAGGCTGGTTTCGTGAAGGTTCAATAGACTGGTTGAGCCGTATCCGTTCAAGGTAAGGTCTTTTCACAGAGTGATTGAGTCGGCTGGTTCAGGATTAATCTATATAGTCTTGATGAATTTTATCTTAAATAAGTTTAAGTAAACCCCATCTTACTTTATATTTTATTAAAGATTGACCTAGAGGATATTCCATGCATTTGGATTTACCACAAATAATTAAATCATTAGGCTATTTTGGGGTATGGGGAATTGTGTTTGCTGAATCTGGCTTACTCATTGGCTTTTTTCTTCCTGGAGATAGTTTACTGTTCACTGCTGGATTTGTCGCATCGCAAAAATTGCTGAACATTTGGGTTCTGATCATTGGTGCTTTTATCTGTGCAGTTCTGGGTGATAACGTAGGCTACCTGACAGGAAATAAATTTGGTCGGAGGTTGTTTCAGAAAGAAGATTCGTGGTTATTTCGTAAAAAACATTTGACACAAGCTGCAAATTTTTACCAAAAGTATGGTAAGAACACGATTGTCTTAGCAAGATTTGTACCGATTGTTCGGACTTTTGCACCGATTGTGGCTGGCATTGGTGCTATGCACTACCGAACATTCATGACATATAACTTAATCGGCGGCTTATTTTGGACATTCGGGATCACCCTGTTAGGATATTTCTTAGGAAAATCCCTTCCGGCTGAACAATTAGATAAGTATTTGTTACCAATTATTGGGATAATTATAGTTGTTTCCTTACTTCCATCGATCATTCATCTAATTCAAGAAAATAAGAAAAGTAGACGTTGAGGGAACTCCAAGAAATAAATCATGCAGGTTAAGGTTGTTGAACGAAAGCAGGGTGTAGGGTGTAGGGTGTAGATGCCCACCCCCTACATCACGCCCTAGCGAAGAGTGCATTTCACCCCGGAAGTCGTTAACTGCACTGAAACTACACAAAAGCTGATAGCGTCTAACAAAGAAGAATATTTTTGTGGACGTTTCAGCTTGAAAACGCGCTCTAATTACTGGCAACTTCTACCGTACATCCGACCCCAATGGCAAACCGTTGTCAAGGGATTTGTTGGCATTTTGGGATATGTGCTGGCAACATTAACGCTGATCAATTTTGCAGGTAAATTGGCGATTCCCTTTGGACGGGGTGATGTCATGGCGATCGCCCAACTCGCTTTAATCTGTGCAGGAGTGTTTCTGGCGAGAGGCTTTTTTCAGTCTGTGCAAGATATATACATGGCAAAAGCCGCCTTACAAGTCGCCTTTACACTACGTAAGCAGGTCTACGCCCATCTCCAAAAGCTCAATCTCAGCTATTTTGAAACGGCAAAAGCTGGTGATTTATCTTACCGTCTCACAGAAGACATTGACCGCGTTGGCGAAGTCGTGAATAAACTCTTTCACGACTTTATCCCCTGCACTTTGCAGTTGCTGGCAATTCCGATCTACATGATTTGTCTCAATTGGCAACTAACGCTGACTACAGTTATTGTTGCACCGCTGATGGGTGTTTTAATTGGCTGGTTTGGGGAACGGTTACAGAAGTATTCTCGTCACAGTCAAAATCGCGTCTCGGATTTGTCAGCAATACTGACAGAGGTTTTTAGTGGTATCCGACTGGTACAAGCTTTTGCAGCCGGAGATTACGAAGTTGCCAGATTTAGCCGTGAGGCGGAACGCACCCTACAAGCGAAATACTCTGCCCAAAGGCTGAAAGCGATTCAAATTCCGATTGTGGGATTTTTGCAAGCGGTGAGTTTCTTATCGCTGCTGTTCGTGAGTGCGTGGCAAATTGCCCAACGTAACTTGACGGTGGCGGAGTTTTTTAGCTACCTTGCAGCTGCTGCATCGTTGATTGACCCCGTCAGTCACACAACTAACAACTACAACGAGTTTAAAGAGGCTGAGGCGTCTGTTGACCGCGTGTTTGAATTGTTGGCAATTCAACCGACGGTGATAGAAAAACCTCATGCGATCGCCCTTCCTCCAGTTGATGGTCAGGTAGAATATCGCCACGTGTCCTTTGCCTACAAATGTGGTGAACCAGTACTACAAGATATCAGTTTATTGGCGTTGCCAGGAGAAGCGATCGCCCTTGTCGGTTCTTCTGGTGCTGGCAAAACAACTTTTGTAAATCTCCTACCGCGCTTTTATGATCCCCAAGCTGGTCACATCTTTATTGACGGCGTTGATATTCAAGATGTAACGCTTCACAGTCTGCGGCGACAAATTGGCATTGTTCCCCAAGAAACCACAATGTTTTCTGGAACAATTGCTCAAAATATCGCCTTTGGACAAGACTCTTTTGATCTGGAGGCTGTTCAAAAAGCCGCCGAAATCGCTAATGCTCACCAGTTTATTATGAAACTGCCTGATGGTTATCACACTTGGGTAGGTGAGCGTGGGGTGAATTTATCTGGGGGACAACGGCAAAGAATCGCGATCGCACGTGCTGTACTCCTCAACCCAAGAATTTTAATCCTTGATGAAGCAACATCTGCGCTTGATTCCGAGTCGGAAGCACTGGTTCAGGAAGCGCTGGAGAGGCTGATGCAGAACCGGACGGTATTTATTATTGCCCATCGCCTCAGTACAGTACGGCGTTGCAATCGCATTTTAGTTTTAGAAAAGGGGCAGATTGTAGAGTCTGGTACTCACAAAGAATTGCTAGCGCTTGAACGTCGTTACGCTGGATTTTACACTCAACAGTTTAGCTAGCACTGACAGAAGCCTTCCATCTGACCCGAAGGGTTAGATGGATCAATCACAAGAACAAGACTGCCATCCATACTATCATTGACGCGATTTAACCTTTCCTTGTAGTTGAGTGAACCGTTTGGGCGATTGTAGGTGTTGCCCCATTTTGATTGGTTGTGGAAAACTCATCGAAGAGTTCAAAAAATTGTTCGAGGGCTTTATGTTCATCCTGTGAAAAAAACAGGATAATTTTGTCCCAAGACTGACTAGATGTAACCTTAAACTTTGCCTGAATCCAGGTTTGAAAATTGGCAAAGTGTTTTTCCTGTCCGGTTTCTGGTTCCCCCAGTTGATGACGGGCGAAGAAGTAACCTGCAAGAAACGTTCGGAGATGAGAAATTGAGGGTTGACCCAGATACATCGCAGGGCGCTTTTGAATGTTTCGGATCAGATCGTATAAGTCAAGCATGAGTCTTCTCCTCAAAATTCAGTTTCTGTAATCTGAAAGTCAGCACCGAGATCCTGAATGGGGCAGTATAAATTATTAATCCAGTCTACTCTGGAAATTCCTAAAGGATGGATGTTGTCAAATATGAGTTCTTGCCCGTCAATTTCAACCGCGATTGCCTCGTGTCGTCCATTGGTTGAGATATTTTCTTGCAGACGATCATGGTAGATGTTGCAAAATGGCTCTTTGGTGCTGCCTGTAAAGAGGCAAATGGATTTGCCAGGAATGTTTTGTGTGATCAATAACTGTCTAATGGCAGTTGAACATTCGGCACATTCAAACAGGCGAAAGCGGTTGGCGATCGCGGTAATTTGCTGGCGAAGTTCAGAGTCATTCATGCTCTAATTTTAGCATGAATACTGCGATCACTCTTCCAAATCTCCATAACCCTTCCTCCTGCTTCACTTGTCTTAAGTGATAACAGTTTTTACATTTGTAGTTCTTACAGGGACTAGTACCGCTGCGCGGAAGTCAAAAGTATTATATATCAAGGCTTTTGAAATGGTTGCTTTATTTCCGCCGCGTTGTACTAGGGTTTCCGCATTTCAATCAATTTCATTCACGGGTATTGAACCTAAGTCCTTAGCAGGAATCGTCAGAGGTTGGACTTTTTGCCGCCGCTTTCCTTTAGTAGGTACAAAACAAATTTCAACAGCGTAACCAGCCCCTGAAGCAAGTTTTGCTAAAGTTTCAAATTTAGGAACCTGTTTGCCAGATTCAATCCTCGCCAGCTGTGGTTGTTGAATGCCAACCAACTCAGCAAAATCACGTTGATTCAAGCCACTAGCCTTCCTCAGAGCAATTACTCGCCTTGCGAACTGAAATTCCGGTTCCAATGCTTCATATTCAGCTTTTACCTCTGGATCTGCTAGTACTTCATCACGGATAGAATCCCAGGAAATTGTGTTAGAAGTCATTGTTTTTTACTCTTGAACGAAAACGCCAGTCTAACGGTGATGCTGCCTAATTGATGTTTGTAGGCGATCAGCTTTTACCAGTTCTCGAAGAAATGTTCTCTGCGTTAAGGATGGAAAACGCTAGGAAACACTGAGTAGAACGCATCATTTTTACCTGCTAATTGACTTTGAATTGGATTAGGACCTACGCATTGACAAAAACAATCAAGTATGGGGCGGGCTTTTTCAGTGCCTTTCAGTTTGATTTTTCTACGATAGCGAGCGATGCCTGCGGCGGGCTACGCCTACGCTACCTATTCT
>Ga0116227_10008720_pt1 | contig 18878 bp, 16 predicted proteins | sample S1TSphgellanicum_FD_89693 | JGI IMG/M metagenome (GOLD analysis project Ga0116227, IMG submission 89693) | Host-associated microbial communities from peat moss isolated from Minnesota, USA - S1T2_Fb - Sphagnum magellanicum MG | ecosystem: Host-associated > Plants > Peat moss > Unclassified... | reverse complement strand
GGCAAAAGGAATGGTTATATGGAAGGAAATTGTCCAATAACCTATAAAAAAAAAATAAAAAAAACTAAAATAAAATAATCACCCCCTATGTTTTGAAAATTAAAAAAAAAAAAAAAAAAACGGATATAAAATTTTCAAGTGATGAAATATGAACCAAAATAAAAATCAAATGAAGTTTTGTTTGCGAAATTAGATAGTGTCCCAAAAATGATCTTCTAAAAAAGTTATGAAAAATAAACCAAATCCAATTTTGCAAGTGAAACTATTAGATGTGTGAAACTACACAATCTACTTTTGCAAGTTTTACAAGCAAAACCACAATATTTGCAAAACTATTAGATCTGGTTTCAATTGCTTGCAAAACCATCAAGGGATTCAATTTTGCAAACAAAACACTAGGTCCATAGAACTTTCAAATGTAGTTTCAAAAGCAAAACATTAGGTCCATAGAAGTTTTGGATTTGGTTTCGCATGTGAAACCACTAGGTCCACAAAACTTTTGGATCGAGTTTCGCAAATGAAACCACTAGCTTGTCCACATAATTTTTAAAGTTTCACGAAACTCATGAAATTGGTTTCACTTGCAAAACCATAGTTGAAAAAACATATTCATGGAAAGAAAGGAAGAGAAAAAAAGCTTTTTCGTACTAATTTAGCTTTTGTTTTTGCATGGTTAAACCACTTTTTGGAGTCATTGTTGCTTTTCTATGTTGTTTTGAAATTGTGAAATACAATGCTTGTTAAGGCTTCTATTGCACCCTTGGGGTATCTAAAGTTCCACAACAACCTCAAGTAGGTCAAAAAATGTCAAGGAGGTGAGGCAAAGTTGGGAAGAGGGGCTAGATGTAGTGGTTTACAACTTGAATAAATGCTAGGGCTAGAAACAAAAGGGGAAAAAGACAATTAAAAGCAAAGTGGATGTTATTATTACACTTATGATAAAGTGGTTTAGTGGTTCGCTTCTTCCTCTTCCCCCCAAAGAGGTTGTGAATTCAAACGCATCTTAAAAAATCCTAAGCACCTAGGTTGGGGGGAAAGGGGGGCAAAAGCCAAAGGCCAAATCTAAAATCTGATTATATTTATTTATTCATTTTCCTTTGTTGGCGTTCTTTTCTTTAAAAAATAATCTTCTATACCTATATAATATATGTGTAATTTAAAACAAAATATAACCCAAATCTGAAATTTGATTTTCTACTTGATTTCATTTTGTAATATTTGGCATTTTGTTTTTCAAACCTTCATGATCCATGATTTTAAAGAAAAACAAACAATTTTTTAAAAAAGTGGGGTCATTTGCATTCTCTAGCTTTATAAAATAACCAACAAAAACCACTTAATGAAGGCAAAGTTCTGTAAAGTTTTATAACCATTTCTTACTTGGAAAGTTCTAATATCACCTCTAGGGATGGAATAATCATTGCACCTCTTCTACAACAATTGCACCCATGCCTTGGGGTTGTAGTATGCTACTTAATGTCATACTTACTAGTACTTAATTCCATAGTAAAAAATTGCACACATTGTTTGTAATTCCTATTTGAAACACAACATTCGCAACCAAAAGCAAACACATATTCCATAGATAATATGCCTTTTCATTACATTATGACTAAGACTAAAGTACAAAACCAAGATATAATGGATGAAATAGTATTCCCCTTCACCTTAAGCCAAGTGTTCCCCCTTCCTACAATTGTGGTGACAATCTTATCCAAAACCTTAGGTAAACTAGTTGGCATCAACTTTTATATCAATCTAGAGATAGTAGGTCTCACCTACTACCAATAATTCTATAATTACCGAGGTGCCCTTTAAATGAACTAAGCTAGGACATATCCTTTAACACTTGTGAAGTGGAAACCTTTGCTAATTATAGAAAATATGGGCACTGAGGTACAAAATAAAACTAGTATCATTTGATATATATGTAAATGATTTTTGGTAACATAGATTTGCCAAAAAAATGCCCATCACATGCTAATAAAAATTCATACTTTATTTTTATGCAACAAACAATAAACCCCATTCCAACCCAATGTTGGTGGTGGATGAAGATATCAACTTTCAAATCACAAAACATCTTTTTGGCAAAGATGAAATACAAATGTTTGCATGGGACATACTTTCCTTTATTTTGATAGAAAATGACAACATAGAGACAAAATCAATGCAAGTACAAGTAGGGTAACATCCAATTGTGACATCATAAACATTACCATGGAACATGGAACCAACAGTTGACATCATGTACACATGACCAATCCCAAGCGGAGGTACATCAATGTGATGCAATATTGATGCATCCATTAGATTAGTTGACTCGCATTTGCAATCATGAAATTCAGCTGGTTCATTTTCTCAAACAAACTTCCCATCATGTTTTGATGGGGCTTACTTTGCCCCAAGTGGAGGTTCTTGGTGTTCACCATCACCTCCTTCAAATGGCATACTCCCAAAAAAATCTTTAGGTAGAAATAGTTTTAAAATTTCCTTATTTGAATATATAGTCCATTGAATGTTACTTTTAATGAAAAAAATGTCATTAGTCATGGGTAACATATAGAGAAGGCTTATTTAATGTTGTGGGGTGCAATCCAAACTGTTTTATAATATTGTAGAATTTTAATTTTGTTGTAATGAACCACTTTGATTGGTTCATTCACATAAAGTATCAAAAATTTTGGACACCCCCCAAGTAGAAGTTTGCAATCCCAAAGTCCAAATATAAAAATATAATCATGCTTCTAATGTTTTCTTTAGGAAATTTTGTTTGTAGCCAGTGGCAATCTTTGATAGGAACTTGTAGATAAAATGGTGATCATCCCTAGGAAGACTCAACCAAATTTGGCTATAAATTTAAAATAAAATATAAATATTTAATCATCCTTCTAAATTTTAGGTTAAACAATGAAAAACAAGTATACAAATCTAGCAATTTTAATATTTATTTTTCTCATTTTTGGAAATTAAAAACCTCCAAAATCAATTCTTTTTTGAATTTTGAAAATTTCTTTTTGGAAAAATATTATTAATAAGAAAACATAAAAAAACATTGCACGTGTCCCTTTCACCAACCCACCTACATAGACTATGAAAGTTCAACTTTGGGGAAAGGAAAGGTTATTGAAGTGTGGTAATAGTGGGAACATCTTGGAGAACAAAATTGGGAATTTAAAAAATAGTTGGGGAAACATTGTGAAGAATGTGGTGGGAGTACATTGGGAACATGGTGGGAATGCATTGTGAACTTGATGTGAACACATCAAAATCTTGATTTGGGAACTTGTTGAGAACATCAATATCTAGAGATCCAAACCTTCCCAACCTTTAAGAAAAAAAAATGGGTCTTTTGGTTGCCTACTATCTCATCTCATTACTTACCAAGAATGTATGTTCTTAACTACATTTGTCACCTTTTTTGCTTACACCAATATCCACCTCCATGACCATGGTTATTTATTGAACTATGTCTTCGTTGCCTTGGGTGAAATAATATGCAAATTGAAGTACCATGAATTTAGAAGTCCTATTTTTTTTCTTTTAAACATGATAAATATCACACAACACGATTTGTAATTTTTTTTATAAATTCAAAATTATTATTTTTCAAGTCAAATATAACCATTTAAGGACCTAGCAAAGTTAGTTTCAATTTTAGTTTAATGATGGAAAATTTGACAATGCATTTTTGGATCAAGGTTTGGGGGAACAAACTTGTCCTAATTGAACCTTCTTTAGACCTTTGAAAAGGTTTTGAAGAGTATTACACTAAAGTGGGGTCACATTTCCAAAACAACAATTTGTATCATAAGTTATGATATTTAAAAATGTTGGGAGTTGAATTGCAAAATGATTCTCAACCATTTAATTGACATTTTGAGAATTGAAATCAACTCTGATTGAGGAGCTTGATACATCATTGGATTTCTTTCAAAGAATACACGAATTTTGTCGAAAGATGATTTGTATTGAAAATAAGGAAATTATGAACCCCCTAAAGTGGCATAATCATAACTTGATAGTTTCAAAACTTCCATTAGGGAGTTCAAGGAAAAATGGATGGTCATCTTGATGTAAACTTCATGACAAAAAGCTACAAAATTCTAATGACATAGAAACTCATTTATATGGGGTTTTTGGCAAAAAGTTTCAAATGTTGCTTATACACGACCATTTTGGTCATATGGTTGTCCTTGGACCATTCCAAATTAAAAAATAACTACCTCACATTCAAGTCTAACTACTTCATAACTATTTTTTTTTCCTATTAACTTTCATTATAACTATCTCTCACCTTTCTTAATAACTACCTCCATTTTATAACTATTTCACTCCTTTTTCCTATCCACCAACATGGATAAAATTAACATGTTTCTTTTCATGTCCATGTATTGTATATTAATTTAAATTAAAATTGACATTGATATAAATATATGAAAACATAAAAAAATTAAAATAGTTAATTGTCAGTAGTAGTGTGTAGCAATGCAGAGTTCAAATATATTATAGGGAGGAGAATGGTGCATCCTCCCAACCTTAGGTTGTGGTGATTTTCGTAAGTTAAATTTAACTATGCCTCATCATTGCGCCATTTTGGTCCTAAATGCATTAAACACCCTCTTATTTTGACCTAATTTGTGCAATTGATATGACCATGAACTTGAGTTAAAGAGCTTGTCCTAGTCACATCTTAGAGCTTTGGCATGAACATTAGAAATAAGGAGCGTGTCCAAAGCTTTCAAATCTTCCACAACACATTGTATCAAAATGTTTACCATGATACCTTGTAGCAAGCTTTGGAAAATGTATCTTCTTTGTATTCTTAACATTTGAAATTATCATTACTATTAGTCATGGCTATAAAAATGGTGTTATTAATATATGTCCTTGCAATGAAAGTAATGATTGAAAGTGGTCCAAATTTTTGTCCTACACATGCTTTTATTTTCCTTAAGGTTCTCTTCTTTCATAATTTTTGTTCTTGATTTAACTATATTTAGTTTTGCTTACACTACTTCTATTCATTTAAAAAATTTCATTATGGTTAAGAAATAATGGAGTGTTTTGAAGCTATTCTCTTTGATGACAATAAAAATGGAACATGGGTCTTCAAATTATTGTTGAATACAAATTGCACAACATGAAGTGTTGTATGCAACGACTTGGACATTAAAACCCCATTGCAAGTTTCACAATTGCAACCAATGCTAGGGAAGTAATGATAAAGTAGGATCTTTTTGGGCAACTTGAATACTTTGCCCATGCAATGAAATTGTGCAATCGTAAGACCTATAGGCATAAGATATTTTGACAATTTCATCACAAACTTATGTGAACAAGAAGAGGTGCTTGCAATGCCATACTCAAGTTTTCAACCATTTCACAAGCTTGAAAGATAACAAGCAATGCATTAAATAACCACAAGTGAAAGAAACTACATGGGTGAAGAAAATGAAATTTCATTACCATGTGTGGAATCCTAGGATTTAAAAATGGTAAATTACTGAACTATGATTCACAACTTGAATGTAGGTATGAACTAATTTCTATAATGTTTAGTTGCTTTGTGTTATCTTTTTGATAAAGTTTTTAAAATTCTTTGTCCATCCACTGTTAAGACAATGTGTAAACTCTAATGAAACATTAGATGTGATAAGTCTTTTGGAAGCTCATTCAAGAAGGCAAAGGTACCAATGTAGGTGTTGTTTCATTTGAGTTGTCTTAGTCATATAAATTTGCTTAAAGCCATTCCCAATAAGTCAAACTATAGCCACACAATGATTGAAAACATTACTTTAACCTACATGTTTGATTTGAACTTGGAATACATTCTACCAAATGTGAAATGGGTATCTTGTAGTTGAATTGATGTTCCATGTCTAGAGTGCAATGAACTTAAAATTTTGAAGTTGTCGGTTGTTTTAGTAAAATGAATAAATTAGATGAGATGTTGCCTAAACATACTTTTTTTTTAAAAAAAATTCGAATTTACTAAGTTAAATCTAAAAAAAATCTCCATTTTGGAAAACTTGGATGACCCATGTTGGTGGAGACCTTGTTATAAGTGATTCAATTAACAATTGGATTAGAGATCTACCCATGTAGTAACAAATATCTAATATATTATGGCTAATAGGAATCAATGGCACCTTCGTAGGTTGTTATGACTAGTCTTGATAGGTTGATGTGCTAGTACAAAATTGCGCAAAAAGTCTTTACATATTGTTAAACAACAATGCTTCTAGACAATGTTTTTACATTATTTCATTACATTGAAAAACATTGGTTACAAGCTTTAAAATGTGTTGAAAAAATTATTCATTAGATTACTTTCGAACTTATCAAGATACTACATTTCCATATTTAAAAAAGTGTTGTACAAATTAATAGGAGAAAAGTTTTCAACATTAACTTAGTTTATGAAATTTGTAAACATTTAAAATAAGGGCTAGTTATGCTTGAATTAGTTCCTATTAATGTGTTTTTACTGATTATGAATTATATATAGATTACTTGTGGGTGATCTCCAAAGTTCAAAACTTTTTTAAAAAATGGGGCTCATTGATAATTTCTCAAAATACCTAAAAAAAATTGATCATGGTACTAATGTAGTTAGTTTCACTATCCTATTTTGACATTATTTCCCAGATGGGATAGGCAACTACATATTGCTTCCACTTTTCGGATAATTAGTTTAATTTTTAAAAAAAATGTCATTAAAGGACATGTATGCATGCCTTTGTAAATCCACAATGAGAACAATGATTTATGCCTTGGAATAATTGAAACCCATACCATCCAATAGAACGACAACTCTTTCTACTAGGTTCATTGCATTCCTTTGGGTAAAACAAGCTCAATACTAAGCATGTTCCATAATACTTCAATGATAATCATATTTCTAGCTATTTACCAACAAATTGGTTTATAAGTTCAACCCCAAAATTCTACCCCAAGTACAATATTTATCCAAAACCAACAAAAGAAAATGTGGATGAAATACTTTTTTTTTTTTCACCATGCATTGGATGTTTATCTTAAAACCTGTAATTAAAAGGAGTGGTTACAAACATGGAAACAAGGTTTACCTATATCTATGTTAAATGCAACTTATATTATAAAATTATTAGTAAAATCCTTGAAACTAGGGATCAATGTACCCCCAATTTTGTTAAAGTTGGGAATGAAATCAAAAGTGGAGATGAAAAAAGAACATAGGAATAAATTTGGTGATGAAATTCCTTTTCTCATGTCAAAATTGATAGTACAAAAAAATCACATTTAGTTTTATATTTGCCCTTGTTGTAGCTTCAGTACTACTACTTCCAAAAATTCCAATTTTAGGTTTGTCCCTATTGTATATTTACTTAGGCTTCCATTTTTAGATTTTTTCTAGCTATGTTTTTTTTGTTGTTTATATTTTTCATAAACCAAACCTTGTGAAAAAAATTCATTTAAATCACATGGGAATCAAAAAAATTAAATCAAACAAAGTAATAATCGATTTCATTTTTGGTATTGCTTTAGGTGAATTTGAAACACAAATTTGAAGGTCAAACTAAGGCTCACAATGCACATACACACAAATGACATTTTTTCCTTAGATTTTTTTTGATGACAAAATCTACCATATAACAACTTTTCATTTTAATTTGCCATATATTAATTGTGATTGAAGTCACTTCATAATTTTGTAGGTCAAAAGTTGAGCAAAATATGTATAGATTTATGATTGTTATGTGTCAAACTGCAATTCATTAGATGTTGACATCTATTATTTTTTATGGAAAAATATTATGTTTAATTTTTTTTGTTGTTCCTAACATTAATAATGTACACATTTCCAAAACAATTGCACTTTTCAATGGAATGTGATTGTTCCTACAACAAGGATTTCAATCACTTTCCATTATTATGTTGTTGTCATCATGAAAAATTGTCATGATATAAACCTGATGGAAATAAACCTTAAGGCTCAAAGACATGGTGAAGTTTAAGCTATTTTTTTGATCATCCAATTTTTTTCATAGGTAGATGCAAGCTACGATGGCTCACTTTTTACAACCTTATGGATTTTCTATGGAGTATACTCTATTCAAATGCCACATTGTAAAATCATCAATTCCAAAAAAATATTTGTGGATTAAAATTACTAAATTGAATAAGAATATTCATTAAGGGGTGAAATTCAGTAAACATACATCAATCATATAGTAATGGACTTTTAAAGTGGACCTATGGATTATAATTTGGGTTTACATAAGCATTCAAATGCATTTTTTGTTATGATTTTATCTCAATATTTTTTATAAGGACTCAATATATGATACATGATGGAAAAAAAAAATGAATTGAAAAAAATTACAACAAAAATTTTAACGAACAAATAACTATGAATTTTTCAATGACTAAATTTAGGCAATATTTTCAAAAGTCCCAATCTTGGTCATTTTTTGTTGGATTTTTTTCCCCTAACATGTATAATAATTTTAAAAAAAAATGGGCAACCTTTCATATGGACTTTATTAATTGACTAATCATCACATAGAGCCCACTAAATATTGGTTTTAACGTTTTTTTTTCCATTGTAGTGTTAATTTTTCCATTTATATGAACTTTTGGGATTGGGATTCTTTCCATCTTTTAGCCATCGTAGCTTGCATCTACCCTCACACATACTATCATGATGCACCATGCATGTGGTGAAGATTTTACTTGTGAAAATAAAAAAATAATTCTTCATAAAAACTCATATGTAATAAATTTAACTTCATAATAAGTCAATTTTGCTTTATCCCCATGTGTATTTTTTCTTACAATCAATCTAGAAATATTCTATCCCAAATGTACATGTTCAAAACTTGAACCTTCATTTATTATGTCAGTAGATGCTCGCAAAATGTTCCCCAAGTTATTCCCAATAACACCACACTTTATCCCATGTCCTTTGCTCAAAAATCTACCTATATAACTAAACCAAAGGGAAAGGCTACATAATGATTTAATTTGGGATTGTCCATATTGTGAGTGTTTTTGTGGTGATGTGCCAATCAAAGAAGCCCATGTGCCCCAAAAAAAATCACTTTGCATGCACCTTCATAACTAATTAGTAAAACTCATTAATAGGTACCCATGTTTACATAATAAATTAGGATACTAAATACAACTAAGGAAATATTTTCTAACCATTCAACAAGGTGAGCTACTATGTCTAGGTTTAGGGCAATTTTTCACCCATACATATTCGTGATGTTGTTTGTGATTTGTCACCAATTTGTATATGGTACATAATGGTGTTGGCAAGGTTAAAGTTTTTAAAGGAAAAATGTTGAGTTTGGGTCAAGTGCATTATAAAAAAATGGATGGCCCCTTGAGTGTGGATTTATTTCATTTGAAAAAAAAAAAAACCTATTGATTCCAAGCTTAGGTAAAAAACCCTAGATTATTTCTTGAGTCAAAAGTTACATGCTTTATAAGGTTTGTCTATTTTGGGTTGAAGGCATGGCTAATTTCATGTTGTTATTTGGGAAATCCTAGGGCTAGTTCCAAGATTTAATATCCAAAGTTGGACATGATCAAATGTGTGGGCATCACATCCAAGATTCACAAGGGGACTGTGCATTTCCTATGGACAACTTAAATCAACAACTCCTTCCAACAACTCACTAGAAACAAGGGTGTTTTTACATTACATTCATGAGGCGTACATCATCTTGCCTTAACATGCTTCCAAATCCTATTGATCTTTGCCACCTCACAAGATTTTCTCCACAAGAAAAAACTCCAAGCACATCTTGGATCTAGTGTATTCTTCTAGGGTTTAGAAGTATATGAAAGCAAAACAACCTAGATGTGATGAGGTGGGTTAAAGCAAATGATTGCAAATCATAAACTGGCATTGTGGATCTTGATCACACAATGTTCAATTCTACATGTTTCATAAATGTAACATTGGATGAAGAATTGTTCTTGGTAGCCATTTATTTTAGGTCCAACTATGACTTCTAGTAGTGAAGTTGCAACAAGTACACGAACCTCTCCATTTTACATTGTATTTTTTTCATACCAATATGTTGAATTTAATGCTAGCAAATTGAATACAACTTGTTTTGTAAGTGGTGAACAAGGGTGCAATCCTACCTATAGTCTATACCTACATCTACCAATAACCTATAACTACATATAAAACTCAAGCTCTGCAAAAAAGACCTTAAGATTCATTAGATTTGGTCTTATGCTAGATCTAGATGACCCTAAGTTTTCATGGTGTGGGTTTTAGAGGTATTGTCCATTTGCTAGGCAAATCTTGTGGTGAGTTTGCCCATTTAAAACTACTAGGCCAGGTACTTGGACTTGGCCAACATTGACACATACCAAAATTTGAATCCATCCAAAGACAAAATCTCCTCCACCAATGTATTTGAACAATAAGTTAATGTTGCTCAAGAGTTTAGAAGATTATGTTCTAGGGGACTAGAATTGAACTGAATGTATATACAAGCAATTAAAGGAACATAAAGTTGAAACCCAAGAGTGATGAAGACTTGTGAATGTATATGAGGCTTGAACTCTTGAAAGAATAATATTTAGTAACTATCTTACTTGACACACTTTCTGCAAATTGTTTGCCATAACTCAAGTTTATTACTATAAAATAGTGAACAAGTGAAGTATTCAATGTCAACCCAGTGCTTTTCCTTCAGGTTGAACAACTTAATGAACAATTTCAAATAACTTGTCATGGATCAATACAATTCAAATGGGATTTTTCAAATGCTAAATGACCTTCCCTGGGAGCAAACTTAAATTGGTCAACCCCTTGTGACTACAAGAGGATGAGATCAATGGAGAGTCCTAAACAAATCAATGCAAAACCCTGAACACATAAACAATAGCAAAAGAATGCTTTGATTGAAGAGTGTTGATGATACTGGATCACATATTTTGTCAATTCATCAAGTTGGACATCATCTGTATCAAGTGTTTTTAAGTCCCAAGTAGTATGGAACACTTCACACTCACCACTTGAGCCTTGAAGGGGTTCCCATGACTTTGGGTGACTATTGTACCCAATGACCCCACTCATTCTTACATGAGCTAATAGTGAATGGAATCCAGTGGAGGTTATTATGATTAGACTATTTGCTAGATGATTGAAATACGTTTCAAGTGTGTTGTGGGTATGAACCGAGCGTCCTCCCTTTGAAGCTTTCATTTTGTCATGATTGATCAAATGAAATCCAGATACAATCTTTGAGGGTAAGTTAGAATTGCTTAGGTTCATATGTAGCATGGATTGTGTGAAGTCATATGTTCCTCAATGGGCTTTTCTTCTGTACTTTTGTAACTTCTAATTACATATTTTACTAATCATCTTCTTTTTGTTGTGGCCTTCATAACTTGAACTCATTATTATTTATGTTGTGACTATGTCATGGAAACCTACCTTGACAAAATGAATAGACAACAACTCCTTGTGCCAATGTAACATTGTTACAGTTGTTGAGATTTGATTCCAGAGTGTGTCTGTAAGTGTTAGATGGAAGTATATTGCTGACCTTTTGGTAGAGAGCATCAGCCTCAATATTGCTGCTTCTACATTGTGGACAGTAGTAAGCAAAAGTAGGCATGAACTGGACCAAGAGAGGGCAAACAAATAAAGCCAAGTAAATGAGCTAGACCCAAAGGAAGAGGATCATGTTGATGGGCTGCCCGGTAAGACATAGAATAAGCACTTTTGCTGTAATGGCTGGAGTTAGAGATTAACCATAATTTGAATCGAAAGAATTGTTAGTCAATCTCCAGCTGAGACCTGTGCTGTTGGTTATCTTTTTCTCCCAGGCAATTACTGGCAACATGAGGGCACTTGAACTCTCATGTAAAAGATCCATACAGAGGAATCAACTACATAGAAATCTGCTTAAAACAACGACTCAGAGTTGTCAATTTGCTGTTGTGCTTGACTATTGGCCCATTTCAGAAAACTCATGTGGATTCTCAAATAACCTCTGTGAACTTTGTCTCATTGTTCTCCACCCAGCACTGGAGCAGTGGGAATGTTATGGTAGGCAGTCAGTATTATACATGCTGCTGTCAAAGGTTCTTGAACACGTGTGACTGTTGCTATTTTATCAAACCATTCCTCAGTTTTTGGTTTTGTTTTATCTGTTCTATAGGGTTTGGGTTCCTCTTCTTCATGCTGACTCCATGATTTGTTGCTGTTATGTTCTGGATCTGAAGCCTACAAGAGGCTTATTAGTTGGTCATCAGTTAATTCTATTCAGGTTGAATCATATAGAGAAATTTGTCATTTCTCATGGAGACATATGTTTTAGCGAAGACATCAATTTGCTGTAAGAAATAAACCCCCGTATCTTTGTTGACAACAACAGCTGCAACACCAGGATTTCCCATGGATACAAGGAGGTTGTAAGGTCTTGTCTCTCCATAATAGATATATCTAAAAAACTGTTTTTTGCATGGGACATTTTTCAACTTCTTGCCTGAGGTGGTGGAAAATGCAAAGGAATTCAAAGTTGCTGATGAAATTTGTACACTCAAGAGTTCACATTGTGAATTGTCCTCCTCCTCTGTCCCAGAAACAAACAAAAGCAAGGAATTTTTTTGGTAGAGAGCATTCTCTTCTCCTCTTGTGCCACTAATCTTATGGACATAGACAGCTCTTCCTCCCTTAGATACAGTTGGGTAAAGGGTTAACAAATTTCCTCACAATCAGACAAGGGAAACTGAGGAACTGACCAAAAAATCCTCTGTAATCCAAATATTTGCATGCCAGTTGTGAGCATGTTTACTGGTCATCTTTTCAGGCTTCCCTGAAGAACTAGCTAGAGAGCAGGCAATTCAGGTTGAGATTAGCTTGAGCTTACTAAATCAACTAATACCAGAACAATTTCCCTTTATTTGTTGGGGATTGTCTTGTTGCTACATATGTATCAGAGTGCAAAGATCTAGAGAGCCAGCTGCCGGCATTTCTTTAGGAAACCAGCCATTTAATTTCTGTTTTTCAATGAGAAGAAAATGGCCTGACAATCTCTCCTCCACTTTTCATTTCTTTGGGCCTGCATTTGTGGATGAGGCAAGCAACTTTTTGGGGTTCTATGACATGAATTGCAGCTGAGACTGAACTGCATTTTGCTAGGTGCACCTGTTTTGAACTTTCCTTTGCTTTTTACCATGTACCTTGAATTGCTTGTAGGGATGGCCTGGCCCATAACTCTACACCTTCCAGCAGCCCCCCCCACTCCAAATGTATCTAACATTTTTCTGATGACAAGGGTTCATTGCCCACTTTTCATTTCCCAATTGACAAGGTTCATTGCTGATCTTCTCTTAATGGCCAGTGAAGCTTCAGGAAAAAAGTGTATCAAGTCAGTACTACTAGTGTTTGACCCTAACTGTTGATCAACCCAATACAAAATCTTAGTGTAAGTTTACTCTATTTGCATGCCTTGTACTGGCACTGTCACTTCTCTTCACTTTGTGAAGCACCTTTTGTCATTCAATCAAAGAGGTCGGAGTCATTGTCTGGCTTTGACTCCCTCCTCCATCACTCATTTGCTCTCCTGAATAGGTATGTCTGAAGTGCACACTAATCCTCAAAGAAATTGAAGTGCCAGTGAACAGGTTGCAGCAATCTTTGCTTCATGATGGTAATCAAAGCCTTTTCCAGTTTGTACTCACAATCTGCTCTTTAGGATTTTACTGAATTTGTGAACCCAGTTTATGGCTCTTCCTATTCAAATTTGTTCTGTGAGGGATGCTAAGAAGGCTGTAAATTGGTGCTGGTGTTCTAGTTTTGGATCCTCTCAAATTCAAAACTTATTGCTTCCACTTCCTCCTGTCTAAGAGCAGATACACTGACACTCAGTATGTGGCCTTTGCCAGTATCTATGTCATCCAAAATAGTGTCAAGTAATTCGCCCACTGCCACCTATAAACATGAAATTCATGAAATACTGCACACTGTACAGTAAGGATCAGTTAAATTTTCATGCCAATTATTGCAATTAGCCAATAAAAGTCAAATCATATTTCTTTATCCCTGTGCATATTTACAGGTCCAAAACTCAGTTTCATGTTATTTAAAACCTCAACAATTTCCAAATTATATTTGAAAGCGCACTATACAGCTGCCAGTGAAGCTACTCCAACCCACCCACAAAAAGAAGAATACTCTTCCCAATTTTTAACCACATATTAAACCACAATACTATCACAGCACACCCTTATAGAAAGTGGGTTGCTCTCTTCCAAATGAATTCTGCTCTCCACAAATTCCTTAAACAAATTCTTAAGAGGCTGATGATGAGAAGATAGAGAATTACTGAATGAGTTTTGTGGTGACCCAAGCAACTTTCGGTCATCTAAAAACCTCTAGTGATAATCAATACACTAGCATCTCAAGTGGTGCCAGATCATCCTGTAACTGATCCAGAAGTAGACACACAACACCTTCTTCCACCCAACTGAGTGCCTTCAGATTGGAGTATCCTTAAGATTTTGAACCTGGAATCACCAGCACACCAATGGAAGGAAACCTTTCATCCCCAACTAGCACTGACCAGCACACCAATGGATGGAGACCCCACCTGACCTATTGCACATATTTGCAGAACTTTTGTTACTTGTTAAGCAATTTGTTGGAATCTAATTGTGAGTATGATGTACATGTTCTGCAGTAAGTGCAATGCAAATCTAGGTGATAGAAATCTATTCAGTGACAATGTGAAAATTGATAAAGTAAATGCATGCAAACTTGGCTGATAACCATATTAAAAGCACTTGGAATTGATCATAATAAATTTCATCATTTCACATCGAACAAAAGTCAGTAAACTACTAGATTGTTCATTGAATGAAATTCCTGTTGATTTTTTTTTCACAAATTGCAATCACATGGGGAAATTTTTACCATGTGAAAATTTCAAGATACATTTTACAAGCATATTTTACTAACTACACAGCCTTGTGTGACACCTCCTTGTTCAGTGGAAAATCTTGAGTCCTGCAGTTGTTCAGTGTCAAAGTGGGAGCCTCAGTCTCATGAACAGGACAAGCAACAATTGTCAGATTTAGCAGTTTAAATGAAACAAAAGCATCCCAATACATATATATCTTTGTAAGCACTGAATTCTCCATACTTCTGAAATAAGTCAACCTTAATGGAACTGAGAGATCCAAATCCCGTTATGTACAAACCAATCAAGGGGAAGAATGAGTGACAATAGTCTAATCACAAGTCCCTTTCCCACAATACGTCGCATTCACTTTCAGATTTGGCCACCTGTCTGACCAGTGGCCAGCCTACTGTCTACTTTTGAAGCCAAAGAACTGCTTCAGACTGTGATCACTATCCCAATAAGACTTGTTTCCTTGACCATTGTGAACAAGCTTCTTATTTTGTAAGCCTGGAAATTCTTGTTCCAAGATGTTGCCATCCTTCAGAATTTGAGCATGTTGTGCCCCTCAGTCAAGGGACCATCTTAATGAGGTGAATCTCTTACTCAGTCTCAACCACGGCCAAACCAACCTTTCTGAGGTTGGACATCACCACCACCATTCATCAACTTATCAAGCACAATATTAAGATCCACTGACTGCCCATTTTCTGTGAGCCTGCGCACCACAGCCCTCACTTGGTCCTTAGAGAAGCCCATGCTTGACACTTTCTCAATTATTTCATCAATTGGGACACGGTTAGTAGAAAGGGGTGCAGGGCCTGAGGGACCTGGACCAGTGGCACTTGCAGTGGGCAATGCATGCTGCACAGGTTGTGCCGTTGGCAACCGTGGATAGCCCCCATTACCACTGCTTGGGGCAGAGGGGACTGCAGGCTGAGACATGCGGTGATAAGCTGGGCTCCCATAGCCAGCAGGTGCATTCATCTGCTGCTGATCATAATTGGGCACTGCAGGCCGACCCTGAGAGTGGTATGGTGGTGGCAATCCCATGGAGCTTGAGCTGCTCCCACCAGCTTGAGTATCATACATAGGAGGTCCTCCAGAACCTGCCTGTGGCTGCAATGACTGCATTGGTGGTGGTTGTTGTTGTGGGAAAGGTCGGTTACCAAATGGCATAAACTGTGGTGGGAGGTCTGCATAGTTTGCAGAAGGGGGAGGAGGACCCTGATGAGGTCCCTGTGGGTGGGTACCATATGGTGGGGCCTCTGGTGGATGACTGTATTGTTGCTGCAGAGATGGAGGTGGTCCTTGCTGTTGTTGTGGAGGTGGAGGTGGTGGTGGTGGTGGTGGCGGCTGGGAGTAGAATGGCATGGAATGTGGTGGTGGGGGCTGAGGAGACTGCTGCTGGTATTGAGGCTCAGGTTGCACTGCAGGTGGTGCTTGTAGCTGCAACTGCTGTGGCAAGGGGGGAGGTGATGGCCGTTGGGGAAGCATGTGAGGTGGTGGAGTAGGGAGCTGAGGATTGTGACGAGAAGCAGATTGCCCCTGTTGCTGTGGTAGTGCATCTGAATGCCTTGGAGGTGGAGGAGACTGGGGTGGTGGCTCTGGTGCTTGAGTGGCCACAGGGGCTGATGGAGCACCCTCTCTTACACTGAGCTGGAGTTTTGCCAATTGTGAGTGAGCTTCAGCCAGCTCTTGCCTATCACGTAAGACTTGCACACTACGTTGAACCTGCAAATCCAAAAATGCCTTCATTCAGACTGCCTTCACTCACTGAAGCTATCAAACCAGATACATACATGTGAAGGGACAGAACTGACGATCTAACAAGCAAATGCAGTATATCAATGCCATCAAGGAAATGAGCAGATCCCACCATCTACATGTATCAAAATGGCTGTACAAAACCTGGTCAAGAAACCTTAGAAATGCATCAAGCAAACACAAGGTTCCATCTAATGAAATGTTTTAACTCATGTGAGCAGAATAATTCTGTGCTCCATATCATGACAGACAAGTCCCTTGTAAGTTCACCTCTGAAAGCATGTTTCCCAAAGCCCTCAGCTTCCCATCAGTTGCACCGCTATTTTCATCTGCTCCACCCTTGAACTCTGTCACCATGTGCTCAAGGCGCTGTGTGGTGGACTCCAAATGAGTCAGACGTCCACTGATCCCCTCCAGCACATGTAGCAAATTGTCTGCATACTTCTTCATTGTCCTCTCCACAGCAACCAGTGTGGAATTTTCAAGCACCTCCTTTTCATAATGCACAGTTGGTTCAGATGTCACAGGAGGTCGCTACACAATAATTGCAACCACAAAATAAGAATGCATCAGCAAATAACAACAACATCAGTAAGCCTAACTGAGACTCACAACACTCCCTTATATTACATCTCCATTCTGAACCTATAGAATGCAGCAAATGCTATAATTACTTGTTTAGGAACTTTGACCTAATTCAACCTCAAAACCCTAATGTCGACCTATGTAGAAAAGCGCACTGAATTGTGCAACCCCTGTCTGCAGAGTGGCATATCAGCCTTCAAGCTTCATCATCAAAAAGCTGCAGACTAGCATTTCCACTGATGGAATGCAACATATTACCTCCACCAGTCCATAGATCTCAAATCTTTGTATGTGTGATGATCCCAATTAAGATAGCTCATTGTCTCTGTCTCTCGGTTTCTTTCTCTAAAGTCCCCAGCTTCTGAGCTTTGAACTCTCAGTGATCCATATGTCATAACTTAAGTGGACAATAGCACTTGCAAGCATTGAACTAACGACCAAGTGCAAGGTGACCATCGAATCTAAGAAGTCAACTACGGCTTCAGAAGGTGTATAGAAATTGTTTCAGCATCGGTGTAGTAGTAGCATACCAGTGAAGAGGACAAGTTTCCAGAAGAGAAAGCCGTGATCTTGCTATTGCCCAGCGCGCTTGCACTCGGTTGAAAATCGTAGCTCGGTTGCACATCATATCTGGGCGGCTGCACTTCCTCGTTCCCGAAATTCACGACGGGTGACGAAACCCTCGTCTCCACGAGATCCCGCTTCTTCTGCTGCCCCCCACCGTTCAACGCGGAGGTGGAATTCGACAGCAAATCGTAGAACACATCGTTCTGCGACCCCGCTTGCACCGACCCCATGCCCGAAGAGACTCCCCCGAACGCATCCATCTCTGTGTGCGTCTATGTGTGTGTGTGTGCAAATACAATCCAAACCCTACACAACTCTTGTAGTCAGACTTCTTCTCGTGTTGTCAAGTGATACTGCACCGATTCTTCTCGTACTTATGTAGCAAGCTTTATTCTGTTAAGCTTTCTCCCAGGACTAGACGACGCTCTACAACAGTCTCTATGTGATACAACTATGCCATATTGTGCGAGCGGAGCTCGATCTTCTTCTTCAACAGCAGCAGCAACAACAATAACAACAACAACAACAACGCGCTTGCTTTGGAGGTGCAACAACAAACAAACAATCGCAGAAGGTTGTCAAGCGCACGACTAAGGATCCGGTCTTGTGCTGATTCGAACCCTCGACCTAATCAAATATAATTGACTAGTTTAGGTCACTTTCTCACCCCCAGCTTAATGGCTCGGATCTTATGGACATTGCCAGTGTGTAAAATTTGTTAAAAAAAAAAAAAAAAAAAGGAGGGTTTTTAGGGGTTTATTTTTGGAGATTTGATTTTCAGAAAACCGAAGAAAAAAGGAGAATTTGATGGTTTTCAATTTTTTTGGTAATTTCTTTTGAAAACTTTTGTCACAATTAGACTTAGCCAGCATTTTTTTTCCCCCAATTTTGTGGTGGTTTTTTTTTTTTTTTTTTTTTTGGGGGGGGGGGGGGGGGGGGGGGGGGGATTTTTTTTTATTTTTTTTTGTTTGGGGGGGGGGATCGTTGAATTTTTTAAAAAATTGGGTTTTTTTTTTGTTTTTTTTTTTATTTTTTTTT
>Ga0116227_10008718_pt1 | contig 18879 bp, 19 predicted proteins | sample S1TSphgellanicum_FD_89693 | JGI IMG/M metagenome (GOLD analysis project Ga0116227, IMG submission 89693) | Host-associated microbial communities from peat moss isolated from Minnesota, USA - S1T2_Fb - Sphagnum magellanicum MG | ecosystem: Host-associated > Plants > Peat moss > Unclassified... | reverse complement strand
ATTTAATTAATTAATTAATTGTTGCATACACTGAAGATACATACAGCTATTCATATTGTAAATAATTATGGGTCATTGAAGAGTAACACCTAAACCCTAAATGGGGTGAGGCCATTGATGTCATAAAAATGTGGCCATAAAAATTGACCACTGTGGCTGTAAAAATGGACTCTATGTGTAATGGCAAAATAGTTACACCCTCAAGATGAGAATTTGGATGACTCTTGTGAGCCTTCTTCACAAGCTTTAATGGAAGCCCATTTTGGGAACTAGGATGATTGATTGGCCTACATGTCATTAATGCAATGCAATGAATGATGCAACCCTAAACCCACCATTGATTCAGGTCTTATTTATTGGGGGTGGGAACAACAATGCCTATTCCATAATATATTACTTATGTCCACCAAATGGATGATAAAATGATGATTACCCATTTCTAGCTTAATAGGTTCTAGTGGTTTGCCAACATGTAATAGGATTCCTAGATTTTTTATTTTTTATTTGTTTTGTAGCCAAATTTGGCTAAATGTTCTCGTGGTTGATTGCCACTTTTTGGAGCAACATGAGAAAATTGAAAAAGAAAACACTGACTCAGACATCACAACAATGCCCATATTCCATAACAAATTAATACCCACCAAATGGATGACATTTATTTAAAAAGATGATCATCCAAAGATACTAAGAAAATTCTGAGTAACAACTCTTTTGGTTGCAAATCAGCCTTTTCTTTCTTGGCAAAATTTTGCCAAAAATAAGTAAATAATAATAACTTTAAAAATGAATTGTATTTTGAAGTCTCAATTGCCAGAAATTACCCCCCCAAAAAAGCCATATAAATCACCAGATTTCTCCAGTAGCCTGAAACATAGAAGGACGATTAAAGATTTTTTGCTTCATATTTGATTTATACTCAAATTTGGCTAAATCTATGTAGGGGATGGTCCGCACTTTTTTTGCATGTTCCTATGGATGATAGCCACTTTGTCTACATCAATTAAATTTTTTTTTTTAAAAACACTAACTTGGAAGGCATATTGGCAAACGTGAAATTCCCAGCCTGGTTAATGGGGGCCTTACATTTATAGAAGGTCAAGAGTAAATTATCTCATTTATTGACCATTTAAAGAGGCCATAAATAACAAGTTAGTAGAGAGTGGAAAAAAAGAAGGCCAAGGAGATCAATTAAGTCAAACTAAGTAGGTACTTCTGACCAAAGGGACCTCCACTCTCCCCCCCCCCCCTACTTTTGCCATAATAGCCAATAATTGTTTCTGAGTTGTGCCTGAAATCATAATATGGAAGTGCCTTGGAGGATGCTGTTATAGTTATTATTATGGAAGATGCAAAATTCCACCAAAGCATGCTTTAGTGGAATTTTCATATGCATGCATGCACACATGTATACATATATGCATGTATGTATGTATGTATGTAGCTTATGTATCTTATTATGTATGTGTGTATGTAGTTTTGAAACCATAAAACCTTATACCCTAGACCCTTATCATGGCCATAATTTTGGGTGCTCATCTTTCATTATGATGATGTTCCTAGTGCCTATTTGTGTGTTAAAATGTTCCACAATCATTTTCCCACTTGTTTCTCAAATTGGTAGCACCATTTTTTTATAACCCTACACTTATGTAATTTGTGTGATTTCTTTGTCAATATTATTATTATTATTGTAAAGGCTGTATATATCAATTAGGGTGGATGATTGATGGCCTAGACCTCAACTTCCTTGAGAGATTGGACCTTCTTCACAAAGTTTGGCTTAGTTTCTCAATCATGTTGACTTTGGATGCATAGGCCAATCTCCGTGGTATGTATACCGTACAACCTTGGCAACTTCGACACATGTCTATTGAATAGCTAATTAATTAATTAGTTAACTGTGAAATTTCAAAAAAAAAGTTCATAAAGATTCAATATTTTCCTTTAAAAACATTATTCTTTGAAAAAGAAATTTGAAACTTTTTAACATTTCTGGAAATAATATTTTAAATATTGAAACTGCCAAATAATGATACACATACATAAAACTTGAATGCAATGTATGATTACATATTAAAGTTATGTAGAAAAAAAATCCCCAACAAACAAAAGTTGTTGGGAAAAAAAAAACCACTCGGTTAATCACAACCTGGAATTAAAGCTACATTTTTTTTTTTTTGGGTATGACCATAGCACGGGATCACTACATCATTGACCATTAACCTTGTCAATTGATGACAATATTCATTACTTAAAGATTAGTTAAGGACAAGATCTCACACTTCCATGTTCCAAATTGTGCTTCCACACTATCATGGTGTTCAAAATCGAAACCTCCATTGGGATGTCTATTGGCACTATCACTATGTTCAATTGTGAATTCATGAAATGTCATGGATACTTGCTTTAGGCTTGACATAAAACCTGGTCTTATGTTGAGATAAAACTATGAAATCTCTTATGAATAAGGGTGCACAAGAGCATTTGTAACTTGGGATGTTGAATGTTACAAAATCAATGAATTATTCTTCCCATAATTTAATTTAAAACTTTGTAATCTAGACTAATTTACAAGAACTAGCTAATAGGTATATCAATCCAAAGAAAATATAAAGAGGTTGCATTGTGCTTACCCAACTCAATAATGTAATGAAACCTTTTTTTTTACAAAATGATGTCCACCATATATTTGGGTTATTTCCATAATCAAGTCAATGTATAACAAATATAAAGATTTGAATTTCAACAATGATAAACATATCAATACTAAGGGGCCAAACATGGTTTTTTTTCCTCCAAATTTCTTGTGTAGCAAGCACTACCAAGCAGCACAAGAAGGACCAAAATATGATTTATGGAAAAATTATAGAATACTTTCATATTCTATATAGTATAATATAGAAATGTTATAAAATAAAAATTTCCATAATATAGAAAAGGTGATTCATTTCTACCTTTAATAGGTAGGTATCACCTTTTCTATCTTCTATTAAAATCAAAGGTAAAATTTCCATCAAAGGTAGAATCACCTTGTGACAAATGAATGCATAACAATCTTAAACCTAACTTGAGTTGTAAAACCCTTGCCCTAGTTAATATCGAGGCGGTCACCATCTCTAATAATTTATATTGAACACATTGTTACTCTCTCCCTTTCAACTTGGAAACAAAACTTAACAAATAACTTTAAAATCGACAACCGAAAATGCACTCCTCGTATTCCATTTCTCCTCTGACTAAACACGTAAGCATGGATTATCCGATAGTTTAAAGTGGGCCTCATGCATTGGTGTCCCACCGCCTTTAGCCACTTGACAAAAGCTGTTCAAGGAAGGAGTACAAATAAACAAACCATTACTTAATTTATGTGAAGATAGGCCTCATTGAGTGTAGGTGAGTCATAAGGGTAGGGTTAAGGCCCTAGACCTTTATCAATGAGCATTAAGACGTGTTTCAAAAAAAAAAAATCATTTTTTTTTTATGATACTGGGCAGGTACCCATTGGGTATCATGAGAAAATTTGAGAAAAAAAAGGGTAGAGGAGGGCCTTCATTTTTCCAAAAAAAAATTTAAACACTCCCTAATAAGCATTGGTCCCACAAGGTTAGTAGCAACATGACCTTTATAGGTATCGGTATAGAATTCGGTGTGCACATGTAGCTGAAAACTGGCACACCACCACACATGCCACCTAAAGCGGCATACTGAACGAGTCCACCCGACAACTTCCTAACACGATAATTTAATTAATGTGGCATACACATTGTAATCTTCTAATGTTGTACCCTATCTCAAACCAACATCTAAGGCCATTTAACCTAGGTTTAGCTGCTGGGTTTAGTGTTCCCCTTATGGACGGAAGGAGGCTCACTTCATCACTCAAATTGATTGTTTTCATTCACGTACAGACTTTGCTAAGTGGAGCCACTCCACAATTTTAAATGTCAATTACAAATTGTCACATAAGAAAGAGTGATCCTTGATCGGAAGCTTGTTACCATGGTCATTTGATGGTCAAGGCATTACAACTCAATTGCCCATAGGGAAGCAAGCAAATTAGACTTCAAACTAAAAAACGAAAAATTTCCACAACTAAAAGGGCCATTGTGTAATAATAATATTACCATAGCACCTTGGTAGCTTCAACACTACTAATTGGCATTATTTTCAGAAATTTTGAAATTTGATTAAAAAGAATTTCTCAAAGAAAAAAAAGTAAATCGAGTGAAGGAAAATATTGAAATCTTCAGGAATTATTCTACTCGTCAAAATGAAATTTCAAAACTAATTAAATTAATCATTTAACAAACATGTGTTGAAATTTCCAAGGTACTATGGTAATCCAAATTAAGCATATAAACCCTCCAATTTAGGTACCCCTTTTTTCAAAAAAATTAGATTAAAAATTATGGAAAATTTTCTCACCAAAAAAACCCTAATTTTAGTCTAATTTATTTCAGTGTTTCTTTTGGGAGATTTTCAATGTAGCCTAAAATGGCAATCATCCATACGAAGATGTAAAAAAGAATGGTGATCCTTAGGAAGATTTAGCCAAATCTGGCTATAAACCACATATGAACTACAAATCTTTAACCAACCTTTAATCTGTATATTTATGGCTACACTCTGAAAACCATATCCAAAAATCTGGCGATTGTAAAAAATATATATCCCCCCCTCCCCTCTCACTTTAGGCAATTGAAACCCTCCAAAATCACTTCATTTTTTTGTTACCTGTTCATGACTCCGCCAGAATAAAAATAAGTCTGATTTAATTGGGCTTTTCTTGAACTAAGGAGATTTGCTTTTGCTGGGTGGGTTTGTTTCTCCAGCACTCGCTGCCCTGTGTCTTCGCTACCCATGGTCTTCTCGTTGCTGCCAGGGGGTGAAAAAGAAGCGTTACATCCCATCGGACCGATCCAATTGTTGCCGGAATGAGTTGAGGAAGAAGGCGTTGTGATGATGTTGTGGAAGCGAGGAATCTTGTGACGAAATTTTGTAATGAGGAGGAGGAGGAGGAGGAGGAAAGATGCCGAGAAAAGATGCACTAGGAGTGGAGACTAGGTGTGATGGAACTAACAACAAACTTGTTTTGCGACGGGGCAAGCCCTGGGGAATCGTTGGAACTTATCAAGCAAAAACATGCTTGAGCTTTGACAAGTGAGGGAGAGGAGCAGGACGACGACGACGACGATGATGATGTTGATGATGAGCGGTTCAACGGATCATGCTTGCAAGTTTTTCTTTTCGAGGCCTTGTTTCCGGTGGTGGTGGTTGTTAATCATGCGAGAAATTGGCGTTGTTCAACGTTGTTTGTAGTTCTGGCTTTTGGCTTCAGGAGGAAGAAGAAGAATATCTGTCTATCTATCTATCTATCTCTCTATCAGTTGTTGTTGTTGCAGCTGGAGAAAGAAAGATACGCTGGCTGAGTTTTTCCAGGTACTTACGGGAGAGCTCTTGACTTGAGAGTCTACTGAGAGTTTCATTGCTTGTGTTGTAGATGCGATAAGGAAAATGATTTATCTCCTGGAGCGCTGCTATTACCTCCATTCTTTATATTTTCTCCATGTTTGTATGTCCATTAAGATCGGCTTCATTTGCAAAATTTCCGCTCACAGACAGACAGACGCTCATGATCGCCGGCTCATCCTGACTTGAGAGTGTCAGTTGCACTGCTTTATTACTCTGAATGCGACGCACATAATATTTTCCGCTATTCCCTCCATATTTGCTCTCCGATAACAGCCTCTTAATTTGCAATTTCCGCTCAGAGATGAATGTTCATCATCAGCGGGGGCTCCGGTCTTTTCTCGCAAAAGATTCCTCCGTAGACACAAGTCGCTTGTAAAAGCTTTGCGGTGTGGTCATCGTTTGGAAACATTTGTTGCTCGATTTTCTACTCTTGTGCAGCAGACTGAGGCTTATCGATCGTTTGCAAGAAAGATTTGTTGCTTGATTCTCGATTCTTGTGCAGTCGTCTGTGGCTTATGGATTGTTTGCAATTTCATCTCAGAGATGCTCATGATCGAGCCCGCTCCGGTCTTTACAAACCAGAGATTCCTCCGTAGACAAAAGTCGCTTGTGAAGCTTTGCGGCGCGGTCATCGTTTGCAAAGATTTGTTGCTCGATTCTCGATTCTTGTGCAGTTGTCTGGGACTCATCGATTGTTTGCAAGAAAGATTTGTTGCTCGATTTTCGATTCTTGTGTAGCAGTCTGCGGTTCATCGATTTCTTGCAATTTCCGCCCAGAGATGCTCATGATCGGCGGGGGCTCCAGTCTTTACTCACCAGAGATTCCTCCGTTGAGTTTGCAAAGCTTTGCGGCGTGGTCGTCGTTTGGAAACGCCTGTTGCTCGATTCTGGATTCTTGTGCAGCAGTCTGTGGCCTATCGATTGTTTGCGATTTCCGCTCAGAGGAGATGCTCGTGATCGCCGGGACTTCGGTCTTTATTCACCAGAGATTCCTCCGTCGACAAAAGTCGCTTGTAAAAAGCTTTGCGGCGTGATCATCGTTTGAAAAGAGTTTTTGCTCGATTTGCGATTCTTGGGCAGAGCAGTCTGGGGCTGATGGATTCTTTATCTTTCAGCCGCAGTCTTTCCTGTTCTTGGCAATTGTTGAGCTTCAGATTCGGACTCCTTCTGATGATTGCTGTTGCAAAAGGTTATGGTTGGAAGAGATTTCACCGAGCTTTCTTCATTTTCTTGTGCAAAATCTGTCAAGAATGAACCAGTTTCGTTCTTCGGCATGAACTCAACACCAATGATATGCAGTGAAGATCCTTGTCCGAGTCGTCATGCGGAGGGCTCAGACATCCAAGGATTGAAGTAGTTCCTCCACTGTGTGTTCCATGATTCTGAGGAAGTTCTCCGCAACTTTCTTTGTTCTGGTTGCTTGCACATTGTTCTGAATGCTGTAGCTGTCGTTTGGAAAGATTTGTTGCTCGATTTTCAGATTCTTGTGCAGCAGTCTGAGGCTTGTTCGTCCATCTTTCAATAGCATGCAAGGTACACGTAGCAATGTTTCGTGCTGCAAGCTCGAAAGACATATGATCCGCAGATGTCAAACTTAGTAGATTGCTAAAGGACTGGACAGTGATATGATGTGCTACCCATGACCGACTTGGCAGCACACTATTCACAAATCCCTCTAGATACTACTGGTTTGTGTAAATCGGTGATTGCACCGCAGTCATAGCAGTACCCTATACTTAGTACACCACTGGACAATAAGGCCTTATAGAGCAACAGGAGGTCTGAGTCCTGAGTCCTGACCTATTTTCTATGTTGTGGGTCTACAGAGAAATTACCTAGTCAACAAGAATCATCATACAGAAGGAGGCCACATTGCCATATTGCCTGTGGTGAACATCCATCAAAATGGGATCATGTCTGCAAAAGCAAGCTCCTGAGCCCAAGGCTTCTGCTGTTGTGCCATCATGGACATCTCCAACATATGAAGATGATAAAGTGCACTTATATGGGGATGTGTTGTGTCCGTATACACAAGGTGTAAGACTTGCTCTGCGGCATAAGGTGAAATTGGGCCATCCTCTTTTGACTTGAAATTTGTGGTGTGTCCATGCACAGTAGTGGTAGTATTAGTAGTACTTCATCTAGTGGTTTTACTGAGTTACACTCTACCAAGGGAGATATCTATCTACAAAGATGGTTTTTAATGTTTTGTCGATGTGTGTTGTTGTTGGCTTTCTAGGGTGTACCTGTGAAGGCCATTCTGGTGATTCCTGATGACTTGACATCTGGATCATTTGCAAACATCAGCCCAGATGGCAGGTTCCCTGTGTTTGATGATGGTACACAGAAGCTCAGTGGCTCAACTGATGCTATCCTAGAGTATATGGAGAAAACGTTTACAGGTTCACCACTAGTTCCCAGTGAGATGGTGAAGGAGGCAGAGGAGTGGGTTATGTACATTCGCAACACGTTTACACCCCTTGTCAGGCAGCTTTTGTACGATGGGAACCCTTTGATTGAGCAAGACTTGGAAGCAAAGTTGCATGATGCCTTTGCGACACTGGATAGTGGCATTGGGTTATATGAAAGGGAGGGACCTTTTTTCCTTGGCTCTCAATTTACTCTTGTTGATGTCTATGTGATTCCATTTCTGGCAATGGTTGATGTTATCACATATTTTCGTGGACTAGAGATTGATTCAACATACCCACATCTGGTTGCATACAAAGCAGCAGTGTGTGCATTTCCTCGCTATAAACCTGTACAAGTAGATATAGATTTGCTGAAGACAGCTGTGGCAGAATCCTGGGTGCAAAATCCACCACTGCCAATTGTACTTATGACCATGCTGCAACACCGTAGCATCTTAGTGCACCTGGAAAGGTTTGTGCAGCTAGTAGATGGGCTTGCATCTGTGAGACCTGAGGAAATAACCAAGGATTCCTTGAAGCGAACATTGGTTGGTACTCAGTTGCGGGGACTCCCAAAGAAATTTGGCAGGCTGCTTGAGTTGATGCAAGAACATGCACAAATGGAGGAGAGGTTTATCTTTGCAGCACTTGAGACAGCAGATCCAGGTATTATATGGATTCTTTGTGTTGTCATCTCCCTGCCTGGTTCTTCTGGTTTGCGAGTCTTCACATTGCAATACTTGATCATGGTATGGCTAAGAGTGTGGCGATCATCTCTTCTTATTTGCAACTATCTCAGAGTACAAGGTCGTCTCAGTGCATGCTGCATAGAAGTCTTGTGTGGGTGCAATCATTCCTTTTAAGGATTATCAGTTTGTTGAGTACAACTTCTATGCTCTGTTGAGATGGATATCCTCCTTGTTATGTTACAGTGAATATCTTGTAGTTGATTACCTGTGATGTTGTAGGTTTGAGTGCCTCTGCCCTAAAAGATCATGCTCGAGACTTGCCAGTGATGAATGGCATCCGTGAGGACATCAAGGGGGTTGTGGCCTTGAAGCAAGGAAGCTCTGACCATGTTGAAGCACTCTCTGAACTTGCCACTCGTTTGCACACACTACAGGTGCAAAACCTGCAACATTCTATTGCTTGTCATAGGTTTTCCTGCCAAAAGTCCTAACTATGATTCATGTAATCAGTTCCAATCACCTCACAGTTTGCAAATCCTGTCAGCTTTGTAAGGACCTGCTTCAGCTGTAACAGACAGAGACACAAGTTTAGGGTCAGGGGCATGGATTCAATTATTAGGCTGCCATTATTAGGATTGTTGCACTTCCTTCTAGGATTTATATGCTGCCAACAGATATATTTTCAAAAGTCTAGATTTAGGCTTTGATCACAACTTTGGATTCAGGCTCAATGTTGATGCAAGCCAGCACCATGGAAGAAGTGAAGATGAGGATCACTCTAATGAATGAAGAAAGTGTGTATGACAAGCAGGCCTCTCTGGCCTTTTCCTGGCATTGGGTCTCTGCACAACTGGCTAAACACTAATGTTTATGCGCAGGAAAACACTGTGGAACATTACCATGAAGAAGAGAGAGAGCAACTACCATTGCTGGAGGCTGCAGGGTTTGGGACCAAGAAGCAAGATGGTTTGGTGGGTCAATGTCTAGCCGTGATGGAGACATCTCATGGACATCTATTACCCTATTTGCTTCAAGGTTTGCATCCTCATGAAATTCATCAGTACTTGGGGATACTTCAGCACTTCTCAAAACAGACAAATTCTCAAGTTCTATTGCGAGTGTCTGAGATTCTTTCAAATGCTGATGAAGAGTTTTTGGGAGTTTGGAAGGTGGCTCAGGAAAGGGTACCTGCACTTGCAATTTGAAAAGATAACCCAGCTGGAACATGAGGTTCCCTTTGTTTGTACAACCTTCAGAAAATCCTCTCCTGTTTCATGTTAGTGTGTTTCTGTCACATATATGGATATGAATTGTCTCTCAAGAGGAAATTTAGGTTCCTCTGTGAACAAGCCCTTGTCTTGTGCTCTTCCTCTCTCAACTCTCTTTTGTATCTCTCTTTCCCAGTTGGGCCAACTTGTGAGGGTTGTTTTCCCTTTGTATTCAAGGAATCCCATCAATGACTGGTTGTTGCAGGATCACATCCTCCTAGATCATTGTTCTGTAAAATAGTTCAGCAAATTCTTGAAGTGTGACATTGTCAGGGATATGAGATCTGGGCCTCTGACTATTTTGCAGATATGCCTTATGGGCAGATACCACAAATCTATTTCAGGTATTACTGTGTAGGTTGTGACTAAAGGAAGTAGAGATCATTGAACCAAAAGAGCAGTTTTAGTACCAGTAGAGCAAGCTTGGTTAATGATTCAATTTCGGTGTAACTGTTAGATTGTACACAGCCTCCAGGTATGGAATGTCTTCATGGTAGAAAGAGTGGTTTCTGAGGTATGATCGGTAAATCCAAGATCTGCTTTTGAGGATGGAGAAGCCTGGGGTGAATCCTGAATGCCACAGGAGATGACAGTTGAATCATGTAAGTTTCCTCACCAACGATCAAGTATACCGCTACCAGTAGATTTCTGAGTTTTGTGTAACACATAGGTGGAGACTATTACTACTTTCTTGCTCATTGAGGTGTTGTTATCTGGGATGGTGCTAGGTACTCTTAAGTCAATCCATGACAGGATTGATGATGGTAGCAGCAGGTGGATGCACATGGTGGTTTGAATTACATAATACAGCCAGAGTAAACCAACAGGCACCAGCATGCCCTGAGGGAGGGATGATGGGTGGACTGGAAACACACTTTTCCATCGAGTTCCAGTTCCTTAGCTAACCACAGTGGTTAGCTGAGTTGCTGTGGTTACTACCTACCAGGTTAGCTCAGTTGCTGTGTTTACTACCAACCGACTAGAAACCCACTAGCCCTTACTTGTGTACTAACCATCTACATACATCTGCTCACCTAGTTGCCACCTATAGTCTTACCTACCTACCTACCTACCTACACGGCCTGTTTTTAAAGGGTAGGTCACCAAGGTGAAACCCAATGTTAACAGAGTTGTGGTTCATCCAGAACTGAGTCATAATGGGCTTCAAATGGATGGTGCACTGGTGGCTGTTGGTTCACTCTGACCCTGTTTATATAATGTCTTATGATTAGAACCCCGCCCCCCCAACCCAAAAAGATGGACCTTGGTGTTAATTGATGATGCAGTGCTGCATTGTCTACAGTGTGTGTTTCTTCAAAGGAGAGAGGTGGTTTAATGTGTATTGGATTGCCCTGGAATCAGATACCAGGCAAAAACTCTGTTAAGATAGTAGTGTCCTGACACCTAAAGCTTTCATTCCATGGCTTTGATATGCAGGGCTGTAAGTTCACTTCAAAAATTCTCACCATGGTATGTTTCTTCATAAAGGAGAAGGGTTCCCATTTGGTGCTATCCTGCTTTCTTGACAGTAGGCCTGGGTCTCAGCTAGCATCTCAAAAGCAGGAAGGGACCAAATGAGAGGAGCCCTTTGGTTAATAAATCCTTCATCTTACAAAGTGAAGCACAGCTCCCTGCAAACAGAAACTGGTTTTAAGCCATTTATGTCAAGGACTAAAATGCTTGAGGTGCTCTTATTTGTGTATTTTCATATACTGGATTGAATGGATTGAATGGATTGGTTTAACCATTTTCAGCAGTTAGCAGAATATGAAGGGTCCGAAAGTTCACTAAATAGTTTTTCTTTACATTGCATCTTCTCCAAAGCTTTTTATGTCTGAAAGGCAGAGAACCATACAATTAGGTCTTCTCTAAGGCTTTTCTGCCTGAAAGACAGAACCAGAGATTTCTTAGTCTCGACTACTGTAGTAGTACCTTGGCAACTTTGACACATTTTTGTTGAATAATTAATTTGTTTTGAAACTTTCAATTTGACAAACAGAGTATTCCTGAAGATCCAACATTTTCCCTCATAAAATTTTGTTCTTCCCAAAATAAAAAATAAATTAGAAATCCCATGCATTCCTGAAAACAATTTAACCTAGTGTGGTATAGTACTATGGTAATACCATCTTTTGTTTTCGCAAATTGTTGTCTGTTTTGTGAACATTCTATGTTCATGTAAGGCTTTTTTTCCGGTATGGTTGTCAAAACACTTTGGAGATTTGGACTTCATTGATATCCATCAAGATAATCAAGTAACAATATTAGAACATCTTCAGGCGATTGATCAGGTAACAGAACAGCTCCTGGAAAATGCTTCAAGGAGAATGAAAATTGATGAGTAGCATGAGTGGGTAACAAGCTCCTGGAAAATGCTTCAAGGAGAATGAAAATTGATGAGTAGTATGAGTGGGTAACAAAATCGTTTGCCACAATCAGCACAAGAAAAAGCTTCAAGTGGACAACAGGGGCACAAGGTGTTAAATCTCTTTTGCCACAATCAGCACAAGAAAAGCTTCAAGTGGAAACTGGGGGCACAAGGTGCAACATCTTTCTTGAGTTTTATTTCAGTGTCGAGGGTTTTGATCAGAACCCATGAAAAGATGTATCCCTCAACAATTCATGGATCCTGAAAGGAAACACGATTCTAAAAAAGTACCACTAAAATCAAACTGCTGGAAGCTTTTCTTCAGGTCTCCACAGGCTGGTACTAAACATGGGTCTCAATTGAATGGATTGAAAAGGGTGAACTTCCATCAGAGGCAGCTTTACTTTCCATCTGCCTCCAAAAGACCAGTGCATCCTAGAGTGGTCCTGTCGGTTAAAGATTTCTAGTCTGCAAATGAAAAGATTAGACCAAGGGTTAACACGACAACAAGAGCCTTGAAACCTAGAACAATGATAACCAGAACTGAGGCCATGACTGTGCTGTGCAGCAGCAATGTAGGCCCAGATTTGGAGCTTGAAAGCCTCAGAACCTGGCTCAAGCACAAGGACACTGGGTGGGACAAAGAATAAATTGAGTCAGAAAACGTGGACATGGATAGTACATCCAATTGATGTCTTGGTAGGTGCTGGTTTCTACAAGGGAAATAGTGGCCAAAAATGGGACTGGTTAAAGCTTCCGATTGAGGCCCTGATGGAACTCTCTCACTTGTAGCTTCCGCCCAGTCACGATCGGTGCTTTCCTGAAGAAGCAGACGGTAGCAACAAATGAGAGAATGAATGATCCCAGAGGACTTTTCACAAGGGGATAAAAAGGCTTACCTCTCTTGGAAGGGGTTAACCAAATTTCTCATAAGAGCAGAAGTACTTCAAAGTCAGAGCTCTAAGGTTAAAAATTTATTGAGATGAAGAAAAGGACATATAAAGTCCCACAATTCAACTTTATAATACACAAATGGCAACTCAATGCCAACTAATGGAAAACAAGCATTCTTCCATGTCACACACAAACTCCTCACTAACAAATCAGCCTCCCCAAAATTAGATCCCCAATTACACACCCTGTCCCACCCCCCACTGACCCCATCCATTATCACATCAGCCCAACAAAACCCTAAGCCCCAGTCCAGCATAATTGTACAAATTAGAGATAACTAGGAAGATTCCAGACTTGTACCTTTTTGGGGTTCTAGCACCACAGCCTGAGCTCCAACACAGCCCCCACAAAAGAAGTACATGACCTCAGAAACCCATCAATGACAACAGAGCTCTGATTACTTACTGGGGGCATAGCCAAGACCTGTTCTTTATATATAGTGTTAGATGGTTCTTTGGATTGTCTTCATGGCTAGAAAAAATTTGTGGACGTCTGTTTTTTAAGCTACATGTTTTTATTTGTCAACCAGATTCAAACATATCTACCATGCCTCCACCCTTTCATTATGCTGGTCGATTGTATTTACCAATCTTCCAGATTTGGGCTTTGCTTTGGAGCTGCCACGCTTGGGCGGAATGATGATGCGATGTGAATACTGGTCATAACCCACTTTGGTATCCACAGTGGGTGCAGAACTGTGACGTTCATGGCCATTGAGGAGCACACCCCCAGAGTCACTGTCAGGCTCATCACCTTCTGAAGTCTCAGGAGCTGGAGCTCCATGCTGATCTTCCAACACTGGCTCCTGCCGATCCCTCAGTGTCCGGATGATTAGTGTCTTCAAAAGATTCATCACTTGTACCGCATGCATTAGGGCCGTCAAGGGGTCAGCCATCTGAAGATACCACAGAAACTACCGCATTAGAAAGAGTACTCACATCTCCAATACCAAAATGACCCAGAAAAAAATGCCCATACAAGATCTAAAGATCTATTGTTGAAAACAAATCCACAAAAAAACGAAGTATTTTTTTGTAGAAGTAGAGACTACAAGAAACATGGGATGACATGTGGTGCAATGCTAAGGGAAACTACAAATACCTGTGTCATGTTTGGGGCAAAGACCATGGCAATGTTGCGGGCATTCATTTTGTTGGAGGACTCTTGTTGCACAACATCAGCCATGAGGTTGACAGCCCAGTCAAGCAGGGCAGCCTGAGTAGGTGGCAACAGCCTGACAAGAGCAACACTTTCCTCCTCAGTATTGCAATCCATGACTTGATCAGCCGTGAAAACATCCAATATGCCCTGTGGCAGCTCCCTGAACCAGGCCTGTCACACAAGAAGTGAAAATAGTGTCAACTTCCAGACACATTTACATCACTACAATTTCTGTTTCATTCCACATCCACAGCTCTTGGATCTTACTGCAGAAAGAAATACCCGAACTGATCTTAGTATTTTCACATGCTTCTTCCATACACCAGAAAAAGGAATCAAAGTGTAGTGCAGCAAAAGCTTCCTCGCATTTCTAAGCTTTGCTTGGATATCCACAGCAAGATACAAAGCAAAAAAGAGGAAATGGGTAATGGGTAATGACCTTGATCAGACCAGCAAGACAGTGGACATCAATATCTGCAGGCACTATGCCCTTGTTCAGTTGATCCCGTACATGTTCCTCATGGCTGTTCTCTGCATTTATCCTGAATATGCCTTCTGCCTGCAATTGAACCATCCGTATTCTGTATTCAGTTACTGACATTCTGTCCAATAAGTTCATGGTTTCATGTTGCAGGTTGGATTTGGGTCAGGTTGCATTAGTAGAGAGACAAGCAAGCAGGCAACTCTGATAAAGAAAATGCTATAAGGAAGCTATCTCAAAACAACAATTCAATTAAGAAGATCTGGAAGCATATCCAAAACAAAAAAGAAATGACAGGCATCAGAAGATATGCAACATAGAAGTTTGATGAAATCTGAAAGGGAAAATTGGGTGCAGGAGAGAGACTGTCCCTGAGAGACTCTGTACAAGAAAAAGAAATGAAAGCAGTCCATAACTAGTGTTCTTAAGAGAGGAGAAACACAAATGTCAGCGAGAGACAATCTCAGGAAAAATGTGGAAATGATGAAGACCTTCAAGCCACCTTCGTGATAAAGACGCTCTTGCATTAACAGGAGAATCATTGGAACACTGTTCCCTTTTGAGTCAAAAGCACATTGCATCGACTCAGCTGACACTCCAAACACATTTTGGCTGCCATCAGAGAAGAATTCATCAGCCATTTTTATTTATCAAGTCTCTCAAGGGCCAACACCATGACAATATCACAAGATGCCAAGCACTTTTGTCTTCTTGAAAGCACCAAAGATGCAGGATGAAAGGGGTATTTTTTGATAGTACCTGGCACTGGGTGCACGAGGTGGAACCTCGACAACAAATTCTTCAGGCAGACCAAGGAACCCATTGTAGCGGTCAAATGTAACATGAGCAACATGTTGGACATCAGTGGGCCATCCAATTTCGAGTGTTTCTGTGGCATCTTCTTCCACAGCTTGACAAGAAGCCATGAGAGATCTTCTTACTGTATCCAGAAGCATGGCAACAATGGAGAGCTGAGCTCTTTCTCTCTCCTGCTCCTCCTCATGCTCTTCATGTGTACTACTGTGCCTAGTCTCACATCCTGCTGGCTCTCCCCTGCACCTGCCCCTGTGGCTGCTGCTGTAGTCATTAGGGCCAGTGGTGCTGCTGGACATATTATCTCTGCCATTTCTTGTGCCACTGAAAAGCCCACTAGTAGTTCTTGAACATGACCCAGCTCCAGGGCTGGGAGCTCCAGGGATAAGGATCAAAGGAGAAGCTGCATTGGGACTGTAGCTGCTCTCGTTGTCAGTGTCGGAAATGCTTAGAAGAGTTGAGGCGTCATGGGTATAGCCCGAGAGGCTACTTGTTGGAAGAACTGCTGTCATTGTGGACAAATGGAAACTGGGTGTCTTCGAGAGTCCGCCCAGGCTAGAGTCTCAAGAGTAGTAAGATCTGTTGACTGCCTCTGTTGAAGACTTGTTGTCGATGGTTAATGTTCTGCTCTTGTGAAGATTCCTGCTGACGACTGTCAAGTCGCCGAAGCCCAATCATTTGCGCTTCCGAGCCAGCTAATCAGTGCAAGCTGCAAACCTCCATAGAATTCCAGCCCGTCAGTGCTTCTTCTACTCTCAGCAAACAACAAGGGCTCAACTGGACTGGGATTTCATGAGCTTTAGAAGCGCACGTTCCTGCGGTTTTCAATCTTCACAGTCACGTCTTCAAAGCTTTCTCAAGAGAAATGATAGCTAAGATGGATACTCAGGGCTTTGCTAGACAAACTGACAAACACCCATTTGCATGATGGGACTTCTGCAGAAGTGGAAAAAGCTCAAAATGCGATCTCCAACTCGCTGAGGATCGAGTATCGCAGAAGACTCAAAGAGAGCTTCAGAAAGACGAAAGAAGACTTTTCAACATACATTTGACTCACCTGGTGCTGCGGCAGCCACGGACTCAAGCAGTACCAAATAGGAACAACAGCAGAAGAAGCTCCAAACAGACACAGTTCAAACAAGTCCAAAACAGCTCAACTATTTCCCTCGCAGCAGCATTAGCAGCAGCAGAGCCCTCTATAATGCTTCAACACCACTTGAGCTTCTCTACACTCCTGCATGAAGGAAGAGCTTCCTGATAGACCCACTAATCAATCCAGTTTGCGACACCCAAACCCCCCACCCAAAACTCTGAGAAACCCCACAAGAAGCAAACAGGAACAGCAACAACAAGAGAGAGGCTGTGTTTATGACCACAAGGGTTTAGTACATGTTGATATAAGAAAAGAGATAACAAAAGGGATCCAGTCAGAGATGGAAAGATTGGCAGAGACAGCCAAAGAAACAACAAAAGGGGTAACAACAACAACAACAACAACAAAAGCTAGGGGACCAGAAACAGCGTAGTAGACGGAAGGCAGTCTTTCTTTCTAGGAAAGGATTCAAACAAGACAAGTGCTACAGGAAACTACAGTGCTGATTGTGAACAACGCGGGCATCACTATTATAAAACTGTTACTGCACTCCGAAGGAAAAAAAGCATTCTCTCTCTCTCTCTCTCTCTCTCTCTCGCTGTCTCTCCCCCTCTTTCTCGCGCGCTCGCGCTCTCTCTCTCTCTTCCCTTCCTCGCACGTCATCTTCGCGTCCTCGTCTCCCCCCTCTTGGAACGCAGAGCTTTCTCCCCCCCCCCCAAACCTAACCACGCTAACTGCACCACCGGTTGTGTTTTAACCAGTGTTGGACGGTTCTTGACTTTCGTCCCATCAACCACCTCCGGTTCTTGACTTTCGTCCCATCAACCACCTCCGGTTCTTGACTTTCGTCCCATCAACCACCTCCGGTTCTTAGAACCTGAAAGCAGTAGAACTGTTCCGGTTCCACACCAACATGGACCCTGAAATCCGGTTCCAGATCCCCGACACTCCCCCCCCGCCCATCACAAAATGGTTCCAATTCTGGTTCTGAAAATCCAACCCGGTTCTGCGGTTAACCCTGGACTGGAACTGGCGATTAACTAACTGTTGGTTTTCCTCCTCCAGTTACCCCTCGATTCTGAAAAAAATTTCAAATTTTTTGATTCTGGTCCCGAACATAAATGGAACTGGGTTCTCAGTTCACATTCGGGTTTAGGTTCCAGAATTGGTTCTGAAAAGCAGGCCCAGTTCCAGTTTGAAAATTCGAATCTGAGGTCCAGTTACGGAAATTAGGCCGGCCAGTTCTAACCAGCCAAATCGAGTACCTGCCCCTACACTGCACCTGAGTAAGTACTTAACTTACTGTCAGAAACAAGAGGGAAAAAACAAGCAAACAAACAATAACAACAACAATTGAAATCATACTAATAATTAATAATAATAATAATAATAATAATAGAACTCCGTTTTCAAAAAAATTATATATATATATATGAATGGGCTTTCAAATCCACAGGCTTCTTTGCAGGCACTCTCAGACACATTCAAAGTTCAAACCAAGTTCCCACATTAATACCCAGTTTCCAGTTTCAGAACCTCTTTTGCTCCCCACCTTCAGCTGTGAAAAACTGGGGCTTTAAATTTAATTCCTTTCTTTCTCACGTTAGAGTTTATCCATAATAAAGCCACCCTGTTGTCTTCACCCTCTCTTTCACCGTCTCTTTCACCCCCCTATCCCCTCTTTCAGTGGTGTCCGCAAAGTAAGGAAATTTTATTAAATCTCAATATGAAATGTTGAGACTCAGCATTTAATGCACAAGGTTCGAGGGTAATGATAGTAGTTGTACAGGTACGAGCAGTGAAAATACATGTAGCAGCATTGGAAGCGCTCAGAAAAAAGGAAAGACATGATGAAACTCAGTTTACCACCAAAATTGGGAGAGATTTTAGTTTGGGTCCCAGTTATATCGTTTTGTAAAGTTTTCATTCCCAGTTACACATTTGATGCCCTATTATGCCGAAACTGGCCGTTCTCGCCCCCTAATTGCATGACTTTACAAATAAATTTATTAATCTGTGTAATTTATGAGGGTTTTGAACTTAAATGCCCACCTTTCACCCCCCCCCCCCCCCCCCAAAAAAAATTGGGGGAGGGGTTTGAGGGGGGGACCAAAAAATATTTTTTTTCTAAAATACCCGCACAAAAAAAAACCCTAAAATATTTTTCCT
>Ga0116227_10008715_pt1 | contig 18883 bp, 15 predicted proteins | sample S1TSphgellanicum_FD_89693 | JGI IMG/M metagenome (GOLD analysis project Ga0116227, IMG submission 89693) | Host-associated microbial communities from peat moss isolated from Minnesota, USA - S1T2_Fb - Sphagnum magellanicum MG | ecosystem: Host-associated > Plants > Peat moss > Unclassified... | reverse complement strand
GGCGAGAGGGGGTGGGTGGGGGTTGTTGGAGGGACATTTTTCAAACCAAAAGGCATGACCAAATCCCACACAAAAGTCCCACAATATGTGATGAATGTTGTTTTATTATAGTCTTATCGGGTAATTCAAATATGGTGATATTTTAAAAACCCATCCAAAACTGAATACCTTGCCACTTTATCCCAAACCTTGTTAGTGAAGGGTAGTGAATATGTAATCTTCTTTTGTGGCAATATTTAGTTTACAAACACTACAAGAATTCATAGTTTATCAAACCATACAACTTGACTAAATGATCATTTTTGACCCCTAAACATATCCATTTTGATTAGAAATTCAAATGTTAAATGACATGTGTAATATTTAATTAAACAATTTGACCCAAATGAATTATCCAACCAAGTGTCAATTGGACATTTAGTCAAATTGTACTTTTAAAAATGAATATCCTAATCAAAATGACATTTGATTTAGTCAAAAGTGACAAGGAGTACCTGTACTACTCAGGTAGCCTATGGGTTTCATTGGTCAAAATGGCATTTGGCTTCATCAAAAGTGAGAAGGGGTAATTATATTATGTAAGTACCCTAGGGGTCTTGTTGGTCAAAATGGCAGTTGGCCTAATGAAAAAATATAAACATTGTTTATACTAACTAGGTGCCCTAAATCTTGTGTTGGGTAAGTTAAATATATACAATGTTAATAATGTATGTCTCATAATTTTGGTTTAATACCAAATATGGTTTAAAATGTTTGTTTTGGTATATATTAAAACACATTATCTTTATTTTTTTATATTATAAAAATTAAAATTTCAATCTTGAACTTTTTATAATTAATTATTAGATAATATTTTAAATCTTTCATCTTTAAAGTTATTTTTTATAACCTTAGATTGTCAATTAGTAACAATATGACATATTATATTATTATGTAAACCAAACTTTATTTAATTAATTCATTGTTTACATTTTTTATATAGACATATGTTATAAATATCATTTTTCAAAATCTTCAATTAATGTGATGTTAAGATTTTTAGAATTTGAATTGATGATTTGAATTAATTATAATTATCATGGTAATTTACTAATCAACAATTTTTGAGAGTATTACTTACAATAGTTTTTACTGTATTTAATTAAGAAGTTTACAAAGTTTATGTAATAATAATAACTTTCTGAAATTATTTTATAATATTTTATAATAAAATTTTGTAGTTATTAAATAAAAAAAAGTCATTGTAATTATTGGTTAATTTCTGAAATAATTTAATCATCATAATGTTTTGTATTTCAATTACAGTAAATTTATGTAATTATTTAGTTATATTAGTTCTTTGAAATTGTGTATTTATTATTATTATTATTATTATTATTTAATTACCATAATATTTTAAATGACTTAGTTACACCAATTTAAAAAAATCTAATTACAGTAAGTTTTAATAATTATTTCGTTACTTAAGTAAGGTAAAATTATGAAATTATTTAGTTACAATATTTTCTTGAAATTACTTAAATATAAAAAATTGAAAAAATATATTTTTCTTTTAAATATTTATTTATTTTAGTTTCTGCAATTAAAAATATTTACATATTATTATTATTATTATATTTCAAAAGATATTTAGGTTTAATAATTTCGAAATTCTAATAAAATTTGAAATTATTAAATTACAAAAATATTGAAACACAAAATTTCTCTATAATATAATTTACATAGTATTGAAGTATTAAAATTTGATTGAAATAAATAATTAAAGTTAATTTTTGTAGCCAATATGATGATGAAACTATATATATATATCGTTCAACATATAATACATGTTGAAATATAACATGGTGTCAACTTTGTAATTATTAATGACATGCCATTGAAGAAATTTATATGTATTCTACAAATAACTAATATAAAATGATTGAACTATGAAAAAATAAGGTCATAATTTTTATTAATCATTATTATTTTTTGATTAAAAATATTAGTCCAACTTTTATTATAAAATGTACATATATACATATACATAGTTACATGTCCAAAGTATGGGATAAATTTTGTGTTTGAATTGTTATTAAACAATAACGTTCAAAAATAAATATAAAAATGATTTGAAATTTTTGGTTTCCATTTATTACAATTTTATGTTCAACAATGTGGGGGGTTATTTTCCAAAATTCAATGTAATCTAAAGCAAAAAATCTCATAATTCCTTCAATAATTTTTCAATTACTCGCATTACCTCCTTAAAATCTACATTGATTTTTATCTATTTGGGGTCCTTTGTCATCTCCATGTTAATTTTTCTAACTTGCACTTCTTGGGGTAATGTCTATTCAACAATTCTTAACCCTTGTACCCTTTCCTTAGCACGTGTTTCATCCACTTCCATTATAATTAAGGTATGTTCAAATTGAATCTGTGGTTTTAGGCTAATATGAAATCCAATGGTTTGTTTATGGAAAAATTAACCATCCTCAAGTAAAAGGCTATTTTTGGGTTGGGGTAATTCCAATTTATGTTGCAATCCTTTTTTAATCATATTAATTCCCAAGCCACCATCCAACTACACATCCTTAGCCAACATGGACACTCATTTTTATTGTCACTCAATTATATATTGCCATTGCTACCACTAAGGTTTCTTGGCCATTTAATTCCTTTTTCAATTTTGATTTGGAATTGAACTAGTTAAAAATGTAGGTATTCAAATATAATGCTAACCATACATTTGCCCAAGGTCACATTGATTTTGATGTCCATGATATGTTTGCATGGGTTGGCATTTACTTCCTCTATCTTTGGTGAACTAGTGTTAAGAATTACCTTTGGATGGTCTATAGTAGACAATAAACTAACTCACTATGTAGAGCAATGTGATTCAAAAGGGTTATTGAACTCCATAGGTCTTTTTTCTTTTTGTAGTTGTTGTGCCATCTTGACCATTAAAATCTAGAATTTCCTATTTTACCCACTCATGGGGACCTTTGTCCTCTAAGGGTTGCTTTTCCTTAATAGCAATTTCTTTAAGGGCCTTACTCTTACTAATAATATTCGACACCATGTTGATAGAGGCCTCCTCTTTCTTTTCTACAATTGGGCTCTATTTTTGTTCCTATGCCTATGTTTGGAAAAGGGTATGTGTTTCAATTTTAAAAGGACAATGATTAGCCCAAAGATCCTTAAAGCCCTACCATTTGTACAATTTCATCAAAGGGCATGTGTGAAAAAATGACATATTCTAGGTAAGAAAAGAATTAATGTCTTTGATGTTGATAATTATAAAGGAAAAATATCATGTGTCAATTTTCCAACCTCTTAATCAACTTGGTTTCAAAATTCATAATTTTGAAATGTGGATTACATTGTGATCCTTCAACTTTGAACTTTGTTCAAAATGTTTAAAACATGTTTTCTAAAGTTTGAATTCCTTGCATTATTTATTGGCTTTGTTTTCAATTTCAAATTATAAACACTTATTTATGATCCTTGCCCTATTGTTTTATTGTATTATACATTGAATCTAAATCACACAAGGTGTTAAGCATGGAATGTTTTACATTTATGATATGAAATAAACAATCCTTTCCTTTTTAGTTCTTGAATAAGGTGTTTGGAATTATTACATTCAATATTTTTTAAGGTAATGTTATGTTTGTATTATTGCAAAAGTATGTTTATTTTCAATAAATTGTGAAATTCCATCTATCATTTGTTATTGAGATAACCTTATGAAGATATCATATTTTTAAAAAAAATTGTACATATGTTTTTTCCTTTGGAATTTGGCTTATTTTTTCAATTTTAAACTAGTGAAAGGTAAAATAATTGACAAGAATTATAAATGATAATTAGAAACATCTAATCATATTGTACAAATATTTTATTTTAAATTATTTTCTATGCACATGTTTTGTTTCATTGTAAAATTTCTATTTTAAATGGTTGATTTTTATGTGAATTTCGTGAGAAGGGTTTTATTCAAACATCAACAAGATACAAACATGTTTTGTTTAATTATGTAATATGTTTGTAAAAAATCTTGTGAGTATTGCACACATATATAATCAAATTGATTATGTATGGTGAAAATTTAACACAAAATAAAATTTGAAATTTGGATGAAAGAAAATCAATTGTTTTAGTATTCTTTCACTTTTGAATGGATAATAGAAGGGGTTATTTTCAAATTTTAAGTTTTTATAACCATTTAATATAGTGGTCATATCTTTAAACTATGTTCTTATTAATTATGTTTCAATATAAGCTATCACCTTAAAATTATTAACATTGAATTATTGTTTTTTTTCTTACATTTGATGGATAGGGTCTACAGAAAGTTTGAGCAAACTTGTTAAAGGTACACTTTGGATGGTTATTCACAAAATTGTCCTTCCAAGTTGAAACCATGTTTTACAACATCCACTAGAAATTAGCAATTTTTGTCCCCTCCTAAGTGACACCATTAACTTTTATTGCTTGTTTGAACACATGTATATGTGTGTCTAGATTTAAATTCGTAGTTTTTCTTAATTATTCTAGATAATTCAAAAGATTCTTACCACCATCTAAAAATCTAGTTATTATTGTCATTATTAGCATAATTAAGTACCATGGAAAGTAAGGGTTCCAGTTAGGTGGCATCCCTCCCCATCTTGAAGGCAATAGTGGGAATGGAAGTTGGTTTCTCTTCTGTTTTTACCTTTGTCTAAATTTGTTGAAGCGTTGGAGGAGTTTTTATTTTGATCTCCTCCCTACCCCTTCTAAACGAATGCCTTTTAGATTGTTGTTTTGATGGAACTCCCTACCTAGATACATGGTAGGTGGAATGTTGTGACACCCCCCCTAGTTTGTTGCCTAATTTAACTTTATTGCAATATGTTTTTTCCATGGTTGCTACCTCTTGATTAGTTTTTGATGATAGGCCAATAACTTGGTAAAATGGAACATAGAATCTTGGCATTTTAGGGTACATGGTTGGCCCCATTCCATACATTTGGGTCCCCATCGTGGACCTCCAATGGTGAAAGTTAAACGAACCCACAATATTTGGAATTCTGGACCTTGAGTTACCTCCTTGTGTTCTTTCTTGGATATGGGCTGCTTCATTTGATCTTCTAGAATGGGTGCTTCTACCATCCTCTTCTCCTTTTTCTTCTTCATTCAAGTATAGGTCATTTTCATGTTCTTTCTAAAATCATTAGTATGATGTTTATGGTTGGGCACCCCTTTGCCATCCATAATTGAAAGACACGGTAATGACATCCTATTCTTTGGTGCCCTACCTCCCCACATAACATCGGTTATACTTGCATATGATGGTCCAAGGGAAGGTATTTTTGCCACTTTTAAACTTTTGCTTCTAGACAATTGTCTAAGTTTTTCAAGCCTCCTATGGCTTGCGTCCTCTCATATGTAGAATTTAATTCTATCGCCTCCACTTCAAAAGCAACTATGGATGGGACTCCCATGGTAGTCACCGTAGTAGGTGATCTCATGAAGTGTAAATTATGGGCTAACATTTGGAATTCACCTTGTAACTTTCCATGGCTACCTCCTTGTGCATGTACTATCTCTTCTTTTATATTTTAATTTTGAAATCTTAAAATCTCAGTCTATTTTTGTTTTGCTACCATCTATGCCACCTACCCTTGAAAGTAGCCACATAATAAGTCTTTTTGAAGGTAGAATCCATCTTGCCTTCCCTTAGTTGGTTTTTATGTTTGTTTTCCAAATTGAAAGATGTTATTTCCATTTTTTTCTTCATCAAAATTTCCCACTTTAAACCTAGCATTTCTCTACCATGAGTGATACCAATAGGTGATGTTTATCTCTTAATCCTCTAGGGGTCTTTCCATCTTGACATCAAAAATGGAAACGCCCATAATTACCATCTTAAATGGCAACATCTCCTCTATTATCCTCTTAAAATAACCTACACTCAATGCGCCCAACTCTTTTTGGACATAATTTGTTCCATTTTAAAAACAATTCCTTTTGTTATTGCACAAATCATGATTAAAAAACAAATTTATTTTTTGTGAAAGTATGATAGAGTGACTGTTCTATTGGTTGGCTAACAATAATTACCCTCTTTATTATTGAACTTTTGTGGTAATAATAAGGTATGTTGAGTTAATTTTTTTATCAAGTATGGTGTTTGGTTGGGCATTAAATCTCTGGTTTTTCTATGTCTTGGACAATAATACCTTTCATTTTGTACTCCAATTTTAGTTTCTTGTAGATACCTTTTTTTCAATCACGCTCTCAATTTGAACACACATTTATGAACTCTCAATTATGAAATTGTGAACTTTTTGCACCTCCTAGACAAGCACCTGAAATTCCCCAAATAATCTCAAAAATGGTCACACAAGAAATCTTTTCTATTAAATCAATATGTATTTTATACTATGTTCGAAACAATTACAATTGCCTACTTGCCCAACATGTCAACTTGTTACATTTTACTTCTTCTTTGCCATATCAACAAGTTGGACATTTGCATATCAATAAGTTTGCCATGTTGACATGTCAACTTTTAAAACATTATTTTGTCATTTTGATTTATTTACAACTTGATTTGTCTACCTAGGTTGTCTTGCTTGTTACCCTACCATCTTACTACAAACATTTTTCAAATCCCATAATTTTATTCCTTAACAATATGTAGGTGAATATGTAGACAAGTATGTAAACATGTTAAATAGGTGGTTTCCGAGATAATAGGTTAAAGGTTAATTAACTAAATAGTTTTCTAAACAAGGTAGGTAAAAATGTAGGTAGGTTAAATTAAGTAACATGGGGTAATTAAGTTAGGCTTCCAAGGTAAGTTAAAAAAAAGTTGTTCATAATAATAAAATGGCATAGTTTATTGTTTGTTGAAGATATGGTGCAATGGTTGAAGAATTGACCTTTCAAATTGGAATGAAAGGTTAAAATTTTCACCCTTGCAATAGATTTAGCTAGGTTGGCTAGCTAGTTTAAAACTAGGTAGCTTAATTTATTTTAAGCTTAGGTTAAGTTCTTAATTAGTTTAGGTGCCTAGGACTAGGCTTGGTTGACCTACCTAATACCTACCTACCTAATCTATATTTACATATTAAGTCATATTGTTGTTTATTTGGGTCCAAGCATTGTAAATTGGATCGTAAATGTACCTTATAACATAAATGAAAAGTGGCCATCAATTATGGTTTAATACATTGAACTTTAAAATATTATTTAATTAAAGGATTAATATGAAAACTTTATTCAACTTTGTAAAAATTTGAGTAAAGGCTACATGTTTAAAATAAGTTTAAGTAGATTCATAGGAATTCAAGCAAAACTCACAATTTACTTTATAGCCTTTAAGTAGGTTGTAAGTAAATGAAATATTATATTTATTTATTTTTTGAATTAATGGGGCCCTAAAATGTACTTATGGCTTTTTCATATTTTTCACATTCTAATAAAAATACTTTTATTTTATAAGGTAAATATATGTTTGAAAAAAATATTTATTAGTCAATTTCAAACCTACTTGTTATTTACTTTTATTATACTAAAATTTTTCAAATTTTATACTCAACTTACTATAAACCCAGTGGAGGCATAAGTTTTTTCAAAATGAAAAATAAAAAACTTTCCAATCTATTTTCTTGTGTTTTTGTAAAAAATTATCATATTTTTAAAAGGGATTTTAGGCGGACAAACTTTTTGGTCTAATTTACCATGCTTTGGCCCATTTTAATAAAATGATAGTTGACTAAGTTGATTACTCAATATGACCACTAACAAACCATTATTTTAAAAAACAAGTGGCCCCAAAAAATATTAATAAAAAAAGTTATTCATTTGACTAATAATCAATTTGGATATGTCAAAATTGATTTTTCCAACATGGCTAACTAATCAAATTCACACATGCCAGAATTTGATCTTTTTGATTTTGATAAAAAATTTCAACAAAACAAACCATGTTTTCTTGCAATGGTGATTAATGGAATCCAAAGGGGGAAACTTCATAATGTTCATCCTTAGGGTGCATGAGTTGCACAAGAAAAGCCTTAGGCATATTGACAACCTTTGGACAACTTGATAGACATGAACTTGTCCCATGGGAAGTGATATAAGACAAATTTGAATTGGATGAGAAAAAAAAAAGCGTTCGAGGAAGGATCATTAACAACTTATTTGCCTTTTAGGTTAATGAACTATGGAATTTTTAAATCCTTAAATATAATAGGAGAAATGGATAAACATTTATAAAAAAAATTTTATGAACTTTCTATGGTGATCTTTTACACTTAGGAATGAACCTACCTAGGTGCAAAAAACACCCTTAAACCTTCAATTCCTTAGGAGATGGCATTTTTCAAAGTTAGTTATCAATCCATGAAATCCTTCCAACACAATCTAAAAACAAAGGAGTTCATAGGTTGTAGTAGGTAAGTGATAGTTGTTGAGGTGAAGGCTTGGTAAGGCCCATTTTTTTTTTTTTTCATGGATCCTTGACAAAATTAGACTTTGATCTAAAGAATTTGGGGTGGGTGTCAAGAGGTGAAACGGTGTAATGTTTGGTGTCACATCTAATAAAACATATGGATGCTTAACAAACCCATACAAGAAAACAAAATGTTGTTGTTCCCATAAATCTTCTACCCCAAATGGAATGATGTGTGGTTCAAGAACTACAACATGAACGAAACACACATTATATGGACAATCTTACATAGAACCATGGTGGTGAACCTTTGATGAGTTAAAGTAATGATGAGATTGATGCAAAATGTTCCTTGTGCATGAAAGGTTTTTTGGAAATGGTTATCCATTGTTTTTGGGAATGTAATAAAACCAAAGTTGCAAGGGATTATGCGACAACCTTCATCCATTAATTCAAAGTCACAAGATTTAACAAGACAATAGATGTAAAAAATTGAACATGGAACATTGTTTTTTCAACATGAACCAAAATTTTTTTAGGCCATTTTACCTTGCATGGATTTTCTTATGCAAGGTCATTATGTGGCACATGTAATTAGAGAGGAATTATTTGGTATTTAATAAAAAAAAATCTATTTATGAAGGAAGGTATTTTGTTTGTTTTGTTTTGTTTGTACTTGTGATATTCACCAAACTGGAATGCTTCAAATCAGATTCTTAAATCTCTTTGGAAAGCTCTCTCGAGGAGGTGCATAGGCTTGGTCTCATGGTGTTTGGACTTGCGGTGCAGAAGTTTTTGAATATTGAATGATTTTTTCATTGAAAATTAAATTATAGCTGAAAGTTTTGGAGGAATTGGAATGTGCCTTTGGTGTTGTTGGAAAGATCTTGATGAACATGATTTAATGCAATTTGGATTCAAAATGTGAGAAATATTGATTTTTAAATGATTTTTGCCACCAAAAGTTCAAATAAATTCCAAAAAACTAGGTTTTGGAAGGAAAAATCAGTTGAGAATGTGGTAACACTTGAAAGCTTATCATTCAATTCAAGCATGATTTCCTTTCATATTTGGTCATTTAAAAAATCGATACATACATTCCAAAACAATGTTCACATGTTGAGTTTCCCTATTTTGTAATGGGTTCACGCTTGGGCCAACAACATAGGCCACACTAGGTAGTATGATTAGCAACTTGGGAAATTTATGTGACAAAGTGTCATTAATTTGAATAGACTTGCTTGGCAATGCATGTTTGTGAAGATCAAAAAATATTTTGACATAGAACAAAGCTTGTTGATTAAATTTGATAGACGGTGGTGCTTGCACCATGCCATCTTTGTTTGGGTGACCAAAAAGTTAGATGGATTTATCAATTGCCTAAGAAATGGAACTTTCTTGAATAGCGTTTTTGGTTCTGTTGTGATTGGGGTTGGGTTTCTCTCGGTCTTGGTCCAATATTTATGTTCCTTTTTTTCCGTAGATGGATTCTATCTATTTGTCCAAAAAAAATAAAAATCCTTTTATGCACATGAATTATTTCCAAAAATATTTGTTGAAATTTACTAATGTATTTGGATGGCACATTCACATGTTTGATCTTCAAGAAATGTTAAGGCTTTTTATTTTCAATAAAAGGTTAAAAAAAGAGGAAATATATATATTTTTGGGAGGTATGTTTTGGTTTTAGCAAGGATCTTTCATTTTTTAGTCTTCTAGATAATTCATGTTGTGATTTCTTGGAAATTTTCATCTGTTGAAAATTTTGAATTTTTTTGATAAAGGATGATTAACAACATTACTAAAAACATGTTTATCTTCAATTCTCACATCCAATGGGAGTTAATCTTGGTAGTCCCCTTGACTTCAAGCTTAATCTACACTTGACAATATTCAAGTCATGAAAAATACTTGCATTATATTTCAATGGTGGGAATTTTTTACCTCTTTTAATTGGTGTTTTTTTAATGTTTGATTTTTTTTATTGGGGGTGAGAGTCACTAATTTTGATTCTCACATATCATTTAAAAAACCAATTTGATTATAGAAAATACAATCTTCATAAAAAAGAAGTAACTAAGGTATTAGTCTTTTGAGAAAAAAAAATCAACCAATTTTATAAATATTAATTCTCAACAATTTAAGACTAACCAATTCTCAAAAACAATTTTCACAAGTTGATTATCATAAGTTCAATTATTTTTAGCAAAATGATTTCATTTCTTTAATTACAAAATTATCAAAAAATGGTAATAACAATAATTAATTTTTTTTCTTCCATAATTTCATATGTTCACAACTTCAACTCATTCAAATTGTTTTAACTATTCTAATTTTAGTTGAACGTGGACAAGAAAACCCAAACAATAATAAAGAAGAGTCAAATAATAATAAGAGGACTTGAACAATAGTCAGAGAAAAATGAAACAATGGTAAGAGGAATCAAATAATAATGCAAGAAGATACAAAAGTAATGCAAGAAGATTTAGGAATAATGCAAAAAAAACTACATAACAACACAAGAAAACTTTAACAACAATGAAACTAGAGCAAACATCAATGCAAAAGAACTTGAACAACAATGTAAAAAGACTTAAACAATAACATAAGAAAAGCAAATAGCAACACTAAAAGACCTACACAACAACACAAAAGGAGTTGAACAAACCAAAAAGGAAAATCAACTTACAAATTCATATACCTTAAAAACACACAAAAACAAATTGATTAACAAAAGTGAGGCTCAAGGTTTTTTTTTTTTATGTTGGTTCAAGAGAGTGAAGGAAAAAACTACATCTTTCAACTCTCAATAGCTATTGAGGTGCCACTTGAAACCCTATAATTTCTTTTTATTGAAACCTAAGATACCTAGATAATAATCGTACCCTAATTAATTTATTTAAATATCTTGTCAAGGTATTGTTTTTGAGATTTAAATAAAGAGGTAGGGTTTTAAGGTTTGGATTTCACCCAAGTGAGACCATGTGGGTTCAATATCGATTCAAAAATCGTTGTAAATGCTATTTGGTGGTTTTCCTAGTGAGAATAGGCTTGAATTTCTAGTCAATTCTCACTTCATTTTGGATACCCGCCCAATTATAAAATTTCCCCCTTTTTTGGTGTTTTGTTTGCGAGGTAAATGATATATTGAAGCGCAAGGGCACTTTCAACAAATGGGTATCAAATTAATTTTGAAAATTCCATCTCAAAATATAAAATATTCTTATATATTTCAAAATATTCTTGATTTTCCTTCACAAAATTTTGTTCTTAAATTTTATTTTATTTTTTTGAAAATTTCAACATTTCTACAAAATAATATAATATAGTGTCAAAGTTGCCAAGGTACTTTTGGCATACATACCCTGAAAGAAAGCAGGCTTGAGCGTGTCTTGAATCTGGGCCGTCCAGGTGCCCTATCGGACGGCTGAGATGCGGACCGGGCTTGATGTTTGTCACCGCCTCGAATTCCTTTCAAAGTTTCGTGTTTCGGTGTTTTTCCGTCCTGAGGGGGGTATTCTGCGTTGCTGTCGGTCTGGCCCTGCGCGTCCGCCATCGCCTGCCGCGCGCGCTCTTCAGATCGTCGTCACTTCCGATCTACTCACGTTGCTGGAGATCACAGGTGAAAAAGAACCCAATAGACCGGAGAGGTAACTTACACGAAGTGCGACGAGACGAGACGAGAGAAGGGGGGAAGAAAGCGGCTGGCATTTTGACGGAGGGGAAAGATCCAGAGCAAGGTTAGCGATGAGTGTGGAACAGGTGTCTTCGAATGTGTACGGGCAGTTGGATGCACAGATAGCACAACTTATACAATGCAAACCTCTTCCGGAGCAGGAGGTCTTTTTCCGTTTCTGTCATCCCATTTGTTTCTCTCTACTTTGTGTGTGTTCCTCTGTTCTCTTTAAGGAGGCCCTGAGAGTTGAGTTCATTGGTTCGACGGAAAGCGCTCTGACGATTTACCATCTGCTTCGCGATAGACACGAAGCGAGTTCTGTTGTTCACCGATGGTTTTCCAACCTGGTAGTGTCGCAGGGTTAAGATGTAGGGTTTTCGTTGCATTCTTTGCTCCTCCTCACCGACATCCTGGTCGTAACTTGAGCATTACTGCAAAGTGTTCCGGAGTTTCACTCTCTTGGCCACACGAGAGTGTCTTATTTGCGGGAAATGGGGTGGCCGGAAGCAGACGAGTTTTCTATTCTAGTGTATTTTAGGGTTTCCAGTTTTTGAGCTCCTTCGGGTTGTTTTCCCGGAACACGAGCTTCAAGAGTCTTCTCTGGAGGTTTCATAGGTATGTGACGATGTCAACCATGTCTGAAAGGGCAGCAGGACTGCCAGGCGAAATGATGCAGTTTGAAAGGAGGAGAGACCGAAGGACAGGATTCAGTTACAATGTCTTCAAGGGCTTGTTAGACTGAGTCACGGTGGGAGAAACGAGCCTTAAAAAATTGTCCTATTGTCTTGTGATGCAGGTCCGGTCATTATGTGAAAAAGCAAAGGAAATTCTGATGCAGGAAAATAATGTGCAGGTTTTCTTCTGTGCATATTGCTTTCCTTTGGAATTCTTTTTGTGCCAGACTATGACCATTTTGTGACACTCTACAAATTGATTATGAGACATCTTAGGTCTTAATGCAAGACCTAAAATGTCCCATTGACCTTCATATATTCCATTGGGGGTGACAAAGCAACATAATGTTGCAGACCCTGAAGAGTGTCTGTGGATACTGTGGGGTGGGAAAAACAGCCAGTAAAATGTCCAGTTACAATTTGTGGTGACATACATGGTCAATTTCATGACCTTGCAGAGCTCTTCCGGATAGGAGGGAAGGTTAGTGCTCTATCTTGTTGACTAGTGTGCATAACTTCCTCAACAAAGATTCTGACCAGTGTTGCCTTTGTATGTTGTTAGTCATCTTCATGGCCCTTGTTTTAGTTTTCAGCTCTAACATTGGTGATGTGTGGGTTTGCTTGTTTTGAAGTGCCCGGACACCAACTACTTGTTTATGGGAGATTATGTTGACCGTGGCTACTACTCTGTTGAAACTGCTTCTGTGAGTATCAGCCTACTTCCTGCCTGTTGGTTTTGGCCCCAAATTGGAAAACTTTTATTGGAATCATCCAGCAGAACAATTGTGTGAAAATCCCAAATGAAAAACAAGGGGCTATCAACTTGCTACACAGATTAGAACAACCCACCTTGAACCCAATAAAGAGCCCTCCATAGTCCATGTGGTAGCAAAGGTGTCAGCCATTGTGGTCTTCTTGTCTGCTGGCAACTCAATTTCTGTTGATGATTTGGATGGAAGGCACTCAACCAGTATTAGGTCAAAAACATTTCACTGGATGTTTTCTTGTCAAGGCTCTGTGCTAGTGGGACATCAGATCTGGTTGGTTGGATTAAGCTGACCTGAAGTGACGGGAAGGAGCATTGCTTAGCTGACCTGAAGTTGTTCATGATTTCAGCTTCTGGTGGCTTTAAAGGTGCGTTATCCAGACCGCATCACAATTTTGCGAGGCAACCACGAGAGCCGGCAGGTGATATCTCCCTCCTTTCTTGTTTCAGACTTTTCAATCTCCATGTGCCTCATCTATGTGTCTGTCATTAATACTTTACTGAGTGTAGAGATGTAATCTTCTGGGTCTGCAGTTCAGTGCCATGGGTGAAGTAGGAAAGCTTCCATGGTCCAAATAAGAAAACAACATTGCATTTTCCAGTCCTGGACAGAAACAGAACCCTGTATACTGATGTAGGGTTTTTTGTGGATTGAGCAGATTACCCAAGTGTATGGCTTCTATGATGAGTGTCTGCGAAAGTGAGTAATGCCAACCACTCCTTGCCTCCATACTAGGGTTCTTGATGGCAGTTCCTTCACGCATGCCTGAGTTGGTTCGAGATGAATTTGTGTTCTAACTTTAGGTTTTTTAAAAGCTCTGCCAGTAAGACTTAAGATTGCACAAGACACTCTTGAATTTGAACAGTGGGACAGCCTGATCTTCTTATCTTCATTCACAGGGCAGGTGGTGCTTTGATTAGTCAAATCCTCAAATAGGTCATGTGTTGGGTGTGTGCAGGTATGGAAATGCTAATGTGTGGAAGATTTTCACAGATCTCTTTGACTACTTCCCACTTACTGCACTGGTAAGATTTTTGTGTATCTATTTCTAGTTTGAACAGGCCTTTGACAGCCACAAACTTTGATATGGATAGTGTTTGGCTAGGAGAGAACAGAATCAATGTACTTATTAGACATGCTATGCTGAGGGACAAAATCCAGTTACAAATCTGGACAGAGGAGAAAAGCCCAAATGGTATTATTACTGAAGAGAAGGTTCTCAACAGTAGCTTAAAGCAAGCTCTAGTCTGGATCTTTGCTGTTGATCTTCAGGGAGGATATGAGATACATTAGTTAAATAAATTGGTTCAACATACCTTTGTGTTTGTGGTTTGTGATTATCACCCTTCTTGGGATCATGTGAGCTTCACATTGAACTCAATCTGAAATTTTAAAGGAGCTTGTGTGCACATTCAACACCCAGTAAAATATCTTAGCTATTAAAGTCTGGGGTTGATGTCATCCTGACTCCTATTCTAGCCCTGAAGATGACACAGATAGTGTACAAAAGAACAGAAGTGCAGGAAAAAGAAAATAGAACAATATGATGCAGCTTTTCTGAATATGTAAACAGGTGACTTGACCAATTGGAACTGTCCTTGTTTAGGTGGAGTCAGAGATTTTTTGTTTGCATGGAGGGTTGTCCCCAAGCATTGATTCGCTTGACCACATTCGTGACCTGGACCGAGTGCAAGAGGTGCCACATGAGGGTCCCATGTGTGATCTCCTGTGGTCTGATCCTGATGATCGCTGTGGCTGGGGCATTTCTCCTCGAGGTGCTGGCTACACCTTTGGCCAGGTAAGCACTGCCTCTGTGATGTTTGTTCCTGTGTGAATAGACTCAGATTTGTCAGTGATTGCTGCAAGAGCTCAACTGTTTAAATTCAGTGGCAGAGTCTGTTACCAGTCTTTAGAGAAGGTTTTTTCTCCACTAGCTTGTCTAGCTTGTTGGCAGGAAGTGCATATTGCATCAAACTGCAGTTGAATTTGTAATAGCTTCACCTACTTCAACAAAATATCAGGATGTGGCATGCAAAGGTTCTAGACATTGGCCATTGTCATAGTTTGGGAGGTGTTATGCGTGTAGTTGTCTTGTAGTTGCACTAAGATCTTCTGTCGGTGTGTTCTGACAATTTTAAGTGAAAATTGCAGTGATTGGGGCTTGGGACACATCTTTTGTTAGACAGTTGTGGTGGGGAGGGTATTTGCTGGAGGTTTTTGAGTTTTGCTTCTGGAGTACTATCTGTGATCTGTATATGGAGGGCTGATTTGCAAAACTATCTAGAAAATTTGCATTCTGACCACGCAGACACCTAGTGGACTTATTTGAGGGTTGTGAGAGGATGACTGGGGCAAGGAGTTGGAAAGATTGAGGTTTGCTAAGTTAGTATGTGCAAATGCATTTGGAAAATGAACTGTTGACTGGAAAAGTGAGACAAATGACTGCAGGACATTTCAGAGCAGTTCAATCAGAATAACAACTTGAAGCTGGTGGCACGTGCGCATCAACTAGTTATGGAGGGCTACAACTGGGGACATGTATGTGCTGGCTTGTTTTCCATGGATATTTTCCTTCTCATGCCACTATAGTGGTGCAAGTTATACAAATCATATCCTCCTTTTCTGATCTGCTAAATCCCACTGTCACTGAGCAAAAAACTGTCTTTGATGGGCAGGAACATAGGGTGGTGACTATATTTAGTGCTCCCAACTACTGCTACCGCTGTGGTAAGTCATGTGACCCTTTTGCCATCCCATTATCAGTTCTCTCTCCTGCCATGTACTGGCTATTTGTCATTTGGTGAACAAATCATTTTATGTGCTTAAGTGATAAATGCAGGAGGCTGCAACCACTACCTACCTCTCTGTCTTAGGCTTAGATGCTTGTTTGTACAGGGGCAAGGTGAAAATGAAATGAAGCTTAGCCTTGCAAGGTTGTTGCAACTTGGATTAGGATACTGTAGAATTTTTGGATTAGGTCTGTCTCTTGAGTGCTAGCCAACATCATGACTGGCTCTTTCTTTCATTCCCAAAATCTGACAGAAAACTGAGGACATAATTTTGGTCTGATACTTTGTGACTGACAACCACAAGGTTATGACTGTACTCATTCTTGTCATATTTGCTTTTGTTTGGCTGGAATTGACATGCAGCTACCTTCAAAGTGTTACTGTGGAGTGTTCTCCATAACCTAATAGATATGACATGAACAATATTTCCAGTGGGTAAGTAGGATATATGTTGCTCATCTTGGTACTCATTGTCGCAGGTAATATGGCATCTATACTGGAAGTAGATGATGATATGGGCCACACCTTCATACAGGTCCATCCTTCCCCTTGAATGGCAGTTACTTTTTTGTTTAGTTTCTTGAAGAATTGTGCTGTCACAATTGTTCTGGGTTCTGACCCATCATGACAATGGGAGATGAGAGGTTTGCCTTCAATTTCCATCTGTAAATGAAGCTGGGAACTGACCTATTAACCTAAAGTGCAACTCATCTGCGCACTTGATCCAAGAAACTGTCAAGCAAAGAAGGTGACCTTGTGATAATGATGTTGGTTATGTGACAGTTTGAACCTGCACCCAGAAGAGGAGAGCCAGATGTGACAAGGCGTACTCCAGACTATTTTTTATAATGGGTTGCTCTAGGTTGTCTGTACTTGTGTCAAGAATGCACAGAACTGGATTTCCATCTGAGCTTAGCTTGTACTAGCACACTTGCCTGGGATTTTCAATTCTGGTAGTTAGAGATAGGCTACCAAGCGTTGTCACCTCTTTTGATACAATGTGGTCATGATGTGACTTTCTTTGGCTTGATTGCTGGATTGTATTAGGATCCTGCTGATTGTTACAGGTGCAGCAGCCTTCCTGTAGTTTTCAATAACACAGTTGTGAAGCCATACCTTTCTCCTGATAATTTATACAGTGTGGAGCATTCATCAGACCACTTTGTATGTGGTGGACTGTAAGACTATTGTGTTGGCGAAATTGGAGGCAATTTGGATTGGCTATTAAATTTTCAGCTTTTTACAGCTATTTAAGCTTTGGTTTTTGGGCATACTAGTCCTGTCAGTATGACAGAGCAGATGGTGTAGAGGTGTGGATGTTGGTGAAATATGTGGATAGCTTCGAGTATCTACTGCTAATTAACATTGGAGAGGGTTGGCATGGCATGTGGCAGAGGTAAGTGATTACATGCCATGACCATAATGAAGCAAAAGAGATAATTGGATCCAAGGGCTACCTTCCACTTCATCAGCACTTGGAGCATTTCACCACTCACATCTTTTTGAACTGTGACTGGTGAAATAACTGCAACTTCTGTTTGGTGAATTCACAAATTGTAGGATTGCAGGTGGGATGAATCAAGAGAGAAGTTGCATCTGAAGAATGCCTCTTGCCCACTTATTGAGCTTGTACATAAAACAAGCAAAAGCACCTAGGGTTCTGTTCTATTATTTTGTTCATCTATAAGTTTTGTGTTGTGCAACTAAATTGGTGTTAAATTGAGTAGAATGTTGCCCTTTCATTTAGTGTAGATTCATACATTGTTAAAGGGATCTTAAACTCAGGTTGAATTATTATGGTTGCATTGCATTGCATTGCATACATTGAGAAGTTTGTGTCTTGTGGTATCTTTCTTCTGTGTAAACTTGTCCCAGTTGATAGACACCACCAGATATAGTTATTATGCCGTTTTCAAGAAAACTTACTATACACTGAAAATATGCTTTGTTGCAGAGTACTGAATATGGTTATCCATATTTCTAAGCACAACTCGCACTCCTGTTGGATGGAGCTGTTTCAAATGCAAGACATGTGAGTTTGTCCTTGTGCCATCATCAATCAAGTTTCCTTCAACTTTAAGATTGGGTTTCCTTGTTTTTTGTGGCCATGTCAATGAGGTGAACTCAATCCTGCTGCACTATGCTTGTGTCTTTTCCTTGGGTGAGTTTCAAAACATTTCCGCAGGATTCTCTTCCAGGAGCTCTTGGACACCGGGAACAAATTTTCCCCTTCTGCTGTTGTAATCTTTGCTAGTTTTGACTTGAAGATGAAGGATTGACATGAATGGCACAAGAGGGTTACAGTAAAATCATTCAACGCACAAGTTAGAGTACTTTCCTTGACATTCATTCAATTCCCTAATCTTTTTGGTGGTTTTCATGATGATGCTTGACTCCACAGTTGCTTACTGCTGTAAGTGTTGAGTTCATGGGTCACTTTCACAAGAACACATGTGACCAGTAACTGTCATTTCTCATTCATTCAATTGGGAACATTGAGCTGAAGCTCCACTGTCTACTTGTCACCTGCATTTTGCTCATGAAAGTAT
>Ga0116227_10008714_pt1 | contig 18893 bp, 15 predicted proteins | sample S1TSphgellanicum_FD_89693 | JGI IMG/M metagenome (GOLD analysis project Ga0116227, IMG submission 89693) | Host-associated microbial communities from peat moss isolated from Minnesota, USA - S1T2_Fb - Sphagnum magellanicum MG | ecosystem: Host-associated > Plants > Peat moss > Unclassified... | reverse complement strand
GGCAGGGAGGATGTTCATCCGCAAAACGGGCTGAACGGGCTCATCCTCAACTGGTGCATTGGTGGCTGCTAATTCACTCCAGCCCTCAACATGGGGAATTTTTAAGGTTCTCAACATTGGTGATTTTTTAGGGTTCTCAACATGGAGAGTTTGTGCGGTTCTCAACATTGGTGATTTTTTAGGGTTCTCAACATGGGGAATTTGTAAGGTTTTCAACATTGGTGATTTTTTAGGGTTCTCAACACGGGGAATTTGTAAGGTTCTCAACATTGGTGATTTTTTAGGGTTCTCAACATGGGGACTTTGTAAGGTTCTCAACATTGGTGATTTTTTAGGGTTCTCAACATGGGAAATTTGTGCGGTTCTCAACATTGGTGATTTTTTAGGGTTCTCAACATGGGGAATTTGTGCGGTTCTCAACATTGGTGATTTTTTAGGGTTCTCAACAAACGGAATTTTACATATATTTGCCCCCCTTCTATTTGGCCTTAGTGTCAAATTAGTTCCTTGAAAGGATTCACCCCTCCAATGCTTTTGCATTGTGTAGTTTGAGACATTGAAGTGAATTTTTACATATATGTACTCCCCTTCTTAATGTTCAAAAATGTTTTCTTTTTGAGAGGATTTGCCCCTCCAATGCTTTTGCATTGAATTTATTTCTAGTGTTGGTCTGGCATGGAGTTTTGAACATACCACCTTGGTAGTGTTGGCCAATTATTGAGTCTTGACTCGGTTATCAGGTCAGGTTCAGGCATCAAATAACCTACCTGTTGATTCCGATTATGAGAAATACCTGAGAAAGAACCTGCCTAGCCGGGTATTAGGATTTATGATACTCAGAATTACCATGTTGGTAGGGTATCACTTTAACAAAAGGCAGTACCTACCTAGATTCATATGGGGCACCACCAAATTTCACCCAAGTCAAATTTCATCCTTTTTTTAATTCTCATCCTTTTCTTTGTCAAAATGCCTTCATTCATTTAGGTAGTCAATGTTTTGCCCTAATCCAAAACCCTAAATTGTCGACTCGCACAAGGTTGTTGTCCATTTCTCCGTTTTCACTTTCGTTGTCAATCATGGCTTTTTGCTTTCTAATTCTTTTGAGGGCTTAAACTCTTCAATGGCCATCTGTAATTTTAAATTTTGTGATTACATGATTTCCCTTGAATGTTATTGTGAACTGATTGAATTCTTGAAAGGATGAATCATAGTTGGAGATTGAAGAGGTCTTTGGGTTGCATGGATTGCCTTGAATGCATCCTCTTTTCCACTTTCAACTATTGACCCAATTTTTGCACTATCCATTGAAAGTCCATAGTTCATAATTTGTTTGGGGATTTAAGGTCTCTTGTTCTTGTGAAGCTTGGACTTGAAATGCCAAAACTTTGTTGTTGGTCTTGAGCCATGCTCGCCATCTATGTGCTTGGAAACCAAAACCCCATTTCTAATGTTGAAATTTAGAACTTTCTTAAGTTAATTTAAATCACATTTTGTTTGCCAAAAAGAAATCTATTTGTATGCTTGAGGGTCTTGAGTCATGGTTCTTGAGGTGACAATTTTTTAAAGCTCACTATTGCATAATCTTGTTTGAGGTTGCACGTAGAGCCTTAATTGTCCACTATGTTTTTCCATGTAATCAACAAGCTCAAAAAACCACATCTTAGCTTATGCTTCAAAATGCATCCCACCCTTCTATTTTCTTTTTCAATTCTACCAACATTGTGTGGTTCAAATCTTAAGGCACCTTTTGAAGTTCATTGGAAGTCCATGGTTCATAGTTCATGGTGTGCTTGAAGGTTTAAGGTTTTGGGTTGTTTCTAATGGAGTTTTATTAAATCTATTTCTAGAAGCTTGGAATTGAAATGCCAAATGTTTGTTGCTACTTTTGAACCTTGCTATCATCTTTGTGCTTGGAAACCAAAACCTTATTTTTGCATCAAAAATTTAATGTGATAATTTCATTTTTCACATTGTGATTACCAAAAGGGACTTTGTTTATATATATGACGGTTTTGATTCTTCAGTCCAAGCATGATTGGGGCACCCCCTTTGAAACATTAAGGATTCACTCTTAGAACACTCAAATTCACCTTTTTTTCACTTTTCATGTAACCTATTTTAAATTTCCTTTTTTTTTTCTCATGTCAAATGAAATAATTTTATTCCAATGTGCGCCATGTTCTATCACTGGCTCAAAATTCCAAAAAATTTACATTGCAACAAGCCATTTGGCTTTTGTCACACTCGTACATTTTATGTACATTAACACTTAAGATGTTTATGATAAGAATCTTGGGTCAAATTGTTTTTAAAACATTCCTTATAAGTCCTTGAACTCTTTTGTTTAGAGACAAAATTTTGAATTTTTTCCAAGACTTGGTAGGAATTGTGAAACTTGTTCAAATTTAACATGTTATGCATAGAATAATGCCTTAGTAATGTATCTATCTATGAATAAAATCAAACTTTCAATATGAATTTGCCATTAAATAACAACATGTTTAAATTGAGGGGTTCGACTAAATGTAAAAGAAGACGGTCCTTTTTGGTACCCCAACCATACTCTGACCCTCTTGAAGTGATAATTTTCAAAATTAAAATGTTAACAAAATCTTTAAATGAACTTGAAGTTGCACCAATAGCCATAATTAACCACTCTACTTTTGTTTATAATCAATAACTTCCTAAAAACTTTTAAAGTTTTTTTTTTTTTGGTCAAAATGTTAAAGTGGAAATGGCAAAAATCTTGAAACATTTCATTTAATTAAGGATCTTTTGCAAGATTATGATTATGATGTTATTGATGATTTGAAAATGGGTTTTGTTGAAGATTCAAGGCCAATGGTTGGTTCAATCTCAACACCTTGCTCACCATATACTTTTGAAAGGATTGCAAGCCCAAGCAACTTGGACATGGGAGTTTTAGTAGCAAAAAAGGGTACACTTTAGGTAAGGAATAATTTTTGATGTTTTTTTTTTTTTTTCCTTTCCTCTTTTCATGAGGGTATCGATTGTTTAGGGTTTGTTTTTAATTCAAGAAAACATTTATTCTTTCCACTATACTTGTTACAAAAACTTGGATATTTTTCCACATACAATATGTTCTTTTGAATATATATGCTAGTAGATCAGAATGTAAAGTTTGCATTCTTGTGTTGCTTTAAAATTTTGATAAATTTTGTTTAGATCCTTGTTTTAGATTGGGAATTTTGGGTAATTATTATTATTATTTTTAAAAAATTAGTAGAGGTTGTTTGAATAATGTTTATTGAATTATTATGTAAAATTTGATAATATGAACATTATTTATTTGAGGCAACTTGGTTGTTTTTTTACAAAATCTAATTAGATCTTGAATTAATAATCTTCACTCAAAAGGGATTATTTGAATGGGTAAAGGACATAATGAAAGGCAAATGGTGTGCCTTGATGTTGGGCTCTCCCCTCAAAAATTAAAAACATTAATGAAGACCAAATGTTTGTTAACAAGTTGATTATGTTCCAAGAAATATTAGAATATCAATATGCCATCAATATTCTTAAGAAACAATAAATTCAAGAGTTACAAGGTTATGTATTAGATATTGCATGCGCATGGGCAATTTGCAAAATGGTCATTGAAATTATGCTTTTTGTTGTGAAACAATGTATCCTTGATCAAACCCAAGGTTATTAGCTACTTTTTAACTCCTTGATGCTTTATTTTTAACAAATATGTGTATGCAAAGTGAGATTGAATGATCTGAAACTAATTCCATCAATTTTGTGAAAGGGGATTTTGAGCATGAATTGGGGGACTTGCGCATGTGTATGATAGCAAAAATGTTGGTAGTCTTAGTTCCATTTATGTTATTTACATATATTTATAATGTTAGCAAGACTCACAACATGCTTGTGTTATTTTTGACTTGTGTTTTAAATCCCTTGATGTGGTGAAGGCATTTGTAGGAAAGGAAAAAATGATGTAAATGGTGGCAAGCTATATAATAAGATTTTGGTGCCACTACTAATGTCTATTTTCCAATTCCTAAATCCCAACACTAATGGCGCTACTAAACTAGCACTAATTGATGATGGTGATGATGATGGTTCCATATTTAAGGTATTGATTTCAAATGAGGTTATTTTGCAATGTTTGTTGAAAAATGTTTAATGACTATTTGCAAAAGCAATATAGGAAAAAAAAGTCATAGTCTTTTACATCAAAGGAAATTAACTACATTTGTTTGCAAAGGGAAACAAAAGAAAATAAAAGAAAGTACATAATGCCATTGTCATGCTTGGAATAACACCTTTTTCTATTACAACAACAAAAATACATCTTTTTCTCACAACTCCTCTTTTAAAACTCCAACAAACAATCACAAAAGAGAATGAACCATCCACATTCTTCTTCCACAAACATAACAAGAATGGGCCAACCCCAAGAAGTTCTTCACCACCCATATAATAGTGCACATGGGTCTTCATCATCTTCTTTTACATTTCCTTACCTTATTTTCCAAAGTCATTTTATCACAATCTCCTTCACAAATTTTTATTAGTGGCAAACTAATACTAATCACCTTATCTTCAATATTTAATTATTTTAATGACTTCATCCCTTAGTAAATAAAAGATAGCAAATCCAAATCTACACTATTAAAAATTTATTAAGAAACTCTTTAGGTTAATTAGACTAGGAAATTTACTCATTAATAAATATTTTTCATTGGAATTATATTTTAGATTTAATCTTTGATTATTCTACCCTAAAAAAGAAATTTGTGATGGTTAATTATTGTTAATTAACATAGAACTAAAAGTTACATCCATGGAAGCTTCAACCATGAAATTGTTTGTTGAAAAAGTGGTTGTTATTTGTTGGAAATTTTATTCACACAACAAGCTACTAAGTGAAAATTAGTAACAATTTTATAGAAACATTATACTACATAAACACATTGTGAATTTAAAAAACTAGCTCGATCGCCAAAGGAATGCAACTATTATTTTTTTGGTGTTTTTAATAGTCAACTTTTTGATTGTTTCCTTGGGTTTTGTAAATAATTATTCCAACTTGGGATCTTCTCTTCAATAAGGCACCTTTTGCATGTGAAAGTTTACAACACTCAAACATTAAAATCTTTTCACATCTTAAGCATATAATGGTTTCATGTGTGTGGCAATTCAACCCCAAGTTAAGTGGTTTGTGTTGGTTTGGTAGGAGTTATGTACCTTGGTGTCTAGGTGGACAACATTGGGCTACCTTAACATTTATGGGTTAAGAAAAAATCTCACAAGGAAAGGAAGTGTTGGGCCCATTTTACTCAAGAATTGAATCTAATTTTATAGTTAAAATTATGTGGGGCGCAATTATAATAATATGGGTTGAAAATATGATAATGCCCCATTTTGAGGTTGTTACTTGACTTAGAACATTGTTAGAATTTTATTTTTTTCATGTTTTCCCATGATAGATAACACACATCACATAAAAAAAAGGCAAGGCATTTCAAAAAATGAAACACTTGCACCTTTAGTTGAGGAAAAATTATACTTGGTAACATGCATCCCATACACACAAAAAATTTCTATTGATGCTTTATGTTTAGGGTAAAACCCAATGATGGGCATTTTATCAAAATAAAGGCCCATGAGACATTAGCTAAAGGGAGGCCTGAGATTTGGTAAAACCCCCATTTGTGGGTTTTACACAACATAACAACCTATTAGAATTTTAGTGGAGAATTAAACCAAGGCAAAACATGAGGAAAGCTTTATGAAAAACATAAAACCCCCTTCAAAATGTAATGCCTTTAGAAAAATTTAAACCTTCCCCTTCCCGAGTGAAAAATTGTGTTGTGTAAAGGTAATTTTTTGCACGTTTTTATTATTGTTGTGTAGTTTTTTGTTGTTTAGAGAACCTTTGAAGTTGATTTTTTTTTTTATTGAAGGATTTTGGAAAAACCTTTGATTAAAATTTTGATTAAAAAAAAAACTAGAACCATTGGTTAAGGTTAATAAAAATTAACAATTCTCAGTTTGTAAGGTTCATGTTTTTCATCACAAGTAGGTACAAGTAGCGATTAGGGTTTAGGGTTAGGAATTTGCTTAGGAAAAACCAAAAATGCCCATTACAATTACAATAAAACACATAGGTATCAAATTTTATTTTTTTTCAATTTTGAAAGCTTGAAATTTAATGATGTGAAAGTTTCACTCCCAACTACTTATGCCTATTCCTTGCTCACACATGCAACATGTTTCATTATAATTGGGTTATTAACAAGTAGAAATTTCTAACCTACATGTAGTTGCTTGTATACCATAATGTAATGATGCTAATGATAAGTAAGGGTTATGAGGGGAGATAATGTGCTGCAAATAGTAGAAAATAGTGAAGAAGCATTTTGAAGTGTTACAAGCAACAAGTAGAATTACTAAAAGGCTTATAAACATGAATGAAGTGGGACAATACTTATTAAAGGTTTGTAGACCCACGAGGGCAACACCCAAGGCCGTTGAAGGTATTGCAATACCTTCAAGAGCAATTACTCATGGGTTATGATTATTTCTCATGCTTCCCTTCTTTATATTCTTCCCCTATCCTCCTTGGATTAACCTATAGATAGGAAGGTAGGTCTATTATTAAAAAGTAGACCCTACTTTCTTCCTTTGCTCTTTATATGATTTCTTAATTACTATTTGAGTAGTTGTAGTAAAGTAAGTTAACGAGGGTAGTTTATTTTTGTTGAATAATAAAGTATTGACCTTGTCCCCTCAGTTTTATATCCTAAGGGATGGTAATGATTAGGAACCACAATTTCACCCCTTAACATTAGCAACCATATTGTGGATCATATTTGGAATAATTTTTAAGGCTAAAACTAGTGTTGGATAATATTTACTTTGGGCAAATGAATAATTGAAAATTGGAATAGTGGAAAGATTAGTGAAAATAATTTCAAAATCTAGTTCTTGAACGTAGATAGGGAGGAATTCACTATTAACAAGCATAGTAGCACAACCTTAAAAAATGAATAGTCTATAGGACAAGACTAAGAGGGTACTTAAAAGGAGGTTATTTAAGGGAAATTAGGAATTGGAGTAAGAAGTGGAAGGTATTATTGCCTAGGAAAGGTAGAAAAAGACCTAAGATTTATGCCCAACTAAACACTGTAAAATAAAACATTAATTCAACACTTTTAAATCTTCCTATAAGGGTTCAATAACAAGGAAGGTAGCTACTATTAGACAGTTAATAGAAAAGTAACTCTGTCATACTTTCACAAAGAAACAAAGGTTGTTTTCTAACCATGAGTCATGTAGTAACAAGAAGATATAAAAAAAAATGGAACAAATTATGGAAGAAAAGTTGGGAGCATTAAGTGCAAGTTATATGGAAAGGATAACAAAAGAGGTGTTGCCATCTTGGATATTAGCCATGGGCGCTTCCATACTTAATGTCAAGATGGAAAGACCTTTGGAAGACCAAGAGGTAAATGTTGCCTATTGGTATCACTCATGGTGGAGGGATATCAAGTTAAGGTGGAAAACTCTGACAAATAAGAAATTGGAAATAATCATTATTTAGTTGGAAAACAAGTAGAAAAAATGACAAGTGGGAGGGCAAGGTGGATTTTACCTTCAAGAAGACTTATTACCTCACTACTTTCAAGGATAGGTGGCACAAACGATAACAAAGAAAAAAACAGACCAAAAATTTAAGATTTCAAGATCAAAATACAAAAGAAGAAATGGTATATACACTAAGAGGTGGCCATGGAGGGTTACAAAACGAGTTCCAAAGGACAACCCGTAATTTACACTTCATGAGACCCACCACTATGGTGATTACCATGGCATTCCCTTTTGTAGTTACCTTTGAGGTGGAGGTAGTAGAATAATATTCAAAATACGAAAAAAGATTGTTACCTAGATTTAGTAAAAGGTGACCTAATAGGTCATAAATCCTAGTAGGTTGTTAAATTTAATAAATGATCTAGCCTAACTTGTTATTTTAACTAACCTATGATTTAACCTAACTAGTTACAAAACTTGATAGGTAGCATTATATTAGGGTAGTAGACATGTTTGATAGGTTGTTAGTCAACGTATAGTTTGCAAAACATGTTGGTAGAATAGGCAATTGAACATGTAGTTAAATAGAGTGTTATTTTATTTTTTTGGGATTGTTAGTTTATTACTGGCTACTAACTGTTTAAATGGTTTGTTATGAATGTTTAAGTTTGAATTAGTTAGTATAAGACTAGGAGGATAGACATGTTTTGAGGAGATTTTTTTATTGAACTTGGATTTTTATGTTTCTTTTCCACTTTGAAGAAACATAGAACATGTTTTGTTTTTAGTATTATTTTTTTGAAACTTTTGACAATCTAAGTACATGTTAGGTTAGGAGTTGTAGATAGATTTACCATTTACATGTACTTGTTGTTTTATAAACCTATTATTGGAAAGAATTTGAAATTGAAAACCTTAATGGAAATAGAAAAACCCATTAACATTTGGCACCATGTAGTGGATTAAAATTTCAAAAAAATCCTATGGGAAATGAACATGTGAATGCACCAAATACAAATGTAGCATAGAGGGGAGAAATCAACAAACAATATCAAAATACAATTAAATTGGTTATGTAGAAATATCCAGCCACATTTTGAACCATTCATCAAACAACGCCACAAACAGTAACCCAAACACATGTAATGAATGTTGATCATGATGACAATCATCAACATGTTTAATCATTTGATGAAGTTATCTCCATATGACAACCATGGCAATCCACAACCCCGAGCTATCATTTACCCATAATTGATGCACTTACACCAATTGCAACATCTACGGGTTTTCAAAGCCAATCATTAAAAACCAATATCAATTTAGTACCTATTGATTCAAAGATGGAATGACTCCAACTACTCAACAAGTTGGAGTAGCTTCATCACATTAGCCAAGGTATAACTTCCAATCAATCAATGTCCATACCAAATCTAAAACTTGTTGAACCTCGAGTAACACCCATAGTTGTTTAATAAAAAACCACACATCAACAAGGCATTTGGCTAGTCAAATTAGTACCTAATCAAGGTGGAAGATCACAAGTTCCACACCATAGACTAGTTTTAAGAAGAAACCAAGGAGTGGGAATTATAACCTATTCATATTGTCAATAGGTGGGACACTTGTTCAATCATTGCCCCTTTGTTGATGATAGACTAAAGTAGTTATTAAAGAAGGAGGTGATGAATGTTCATCAACATGTCCTTGTAACCATTACAATAGTAGTACCCAATGTGTTTGTATTAGGAACTCAAGCCATGAATCCTAATATCGGTCATACGACAATACTTATTAACTTAAACAACATGGTCACAACCTATTACACCAATCATACTAGGTAAAACTAGTGTTGTCCCAAATCCTTCAAATTGGGCAATTTTGTGCTTTGGTTTCCTAAAAGGCGTAAAAAACACCAAGGTAAATTTAAATGATGTTGGTTTGGACCCTATTATCACGGACACAAAAATAACCAAGACTACAAGATCTTTTAACCAAAATGAGAATAAGGTAGGCCTAGTTTCAAATCTAGATCATGAAAAAAAAAAAAAAAACATGACACATGCGATCAAATAAGCTTTTATCGCAAAGAAAAAATAAAAACAAAATAAAGCTATGATGAGAAACGTACCCAAAACTACTGTTGAACATATTAAAAGTAATGGGGAATTCTACCTTTATTTATACCCAAACAAAGGCTAGAGGAGGAAGTGGAATTATTGAAAAAAACAAAAGTAGAAGAGGAGTTGAAAAGAGTAAATAAAGAAAGAATGTTGAATATGTAGTCATTGGTGGTAGGGTCACCACCACATTCATCATCATCTTTGGAATGTGCAGAAGGGAAGGCATATAATGTGAAAATATAGTTTGCGTAGACGATAATTCAAGGCATAAATACAAATGGAACATCTGCAGCTGAGTTTTTGCGTAGAAATAGAAGATGTTAGCATGTAAGAAAACAAACAAGATCAAGAGTTACATCAATAGATCCGGTGTGCATTGAAAAATAAAAAGAAGACAAAGTTGAGGAACATCATTTTGTGGAGGCACAAACATTGCAAAAAGATGCAAGGAAGGAAAATGTTGTTGTATAAGAAAAACAGTTATTCATAGAAGTGTAGTTGACAATACATCAAGCCATAGAGGTGTAAACAATAGTAGAAGCATAACAAAGGTTGATGGAAATGGAGCAATGTGAAGTGGAAGCGGTAGTGAAGAGAAGACATTCAATCTTAAATAAAGCCACACTTATGGAGAAAGGTAGTAAAATTCCAAATCTTGAGCATTTTATGTGGACACAAATGAAACATAACTATGACAAACATATAAAGTGGATGGAGAATTGGAAGGATATTGCTATGAAAGAAGATTGGGTTTTTAAAGTAGGACTTGTGCCTTTGTTTCTAATGGGGTGGGAAACATTGATGCTTGATGTAATGTTGGAATTTTTGAACACATTCTTGATCAAGGGGGCAAATATCTACCTTGGGCATAAGGATAAGGTGCATGTAATCAATAAACAAATGACTATAGATGTTTTTGGAGTGTGTGTGGAAGGGTATGTAAAAGAACCAAAAGGACAAGTCAATAATTCACTAGTAGTTTAGGCATTATAGGGTTGTAGACTTGCACTTGCAAATTTTCCTGTATATCAATAGAATGTAAAGAATTTAGGTCTACCATACTCTATTAGATATCTTGCCATTATATATGTCATTTATCAAAAGGAGAAGGTATAATATTTGAGCAACATAAATTTTATTACATTGGTGAGAACAAAGAAGGGGCAACATGTAGATTGGGCATAGATTATATTCAATAGTTTGTGTAGTGAGTTGGATAGGTGGTATGAGTATGTTGAAGAGAATAAGGGGGATAAGAAAGAGACTTGTTAATTTGCCTTTGTATTGGCAAAAATCATTCAATATTTGTTTGTGCATCAAAAGGACAATCCAAAAAACCCACCAGCCAAGGTTAAAATAACTAGGGAGGAGATGCAAACAACATTAGAGAATTGAAAAAAAACTACAACAGATTCTCCAAGAAGTGCTCTTAAGAGGAAGAATAAAATTGAGGAAGGAAGAGCCTCAGGCTGAAGAGGGAAGAAGGAATAGGAGAGCACATATTTGAAGGCACAAAAAATGATGAAGGGCATAGTGGAACCATCTACAATACTAACAATGGTAAGGGCAATTCCATTGGTGGTCTAGGTAGCTAGACAAATTGTAGTAGTACCACAAATGACATCTCCACAAGAGAGACAATCGAGGGAGTAAAGGCACGAGATACCACAGATGACATTGCCACAGGAGAGACAAATGCGAGAGCAAAGTTAAGGAGTTAAAAGGGAACATGACATAAGGTTTCCAGAGGGTGAGGAACATTTGCACTTTCAAGGGGATGTATGTGAAGATTGGATAAGGACCATTAGAAGCCCAAAACATTTTCACCATTTACAATAACATTCACAACAACAACAACAAACATAGCAAAGTCTACATGCTACTGAATTGCAAACAAAGAGAGTGGTGACACAACCTACTTTTGAAGAATTTAGACCAACAAAACTACAAGTACCACCTAATAAGCCAAAATCTACAAAAGGATTCCCATTTGAATTTGAACTAGGGAGAAGAATGGTTCAAGAGTTGGGATCATATGTAGAAGGATCTAGAGGTCTTACGACATAGACAAGTACACTAAAGTTTGTCAAAGAGGTAGCTGCAGAAATAATGAAAGCAGATAAGGTAGTTGGATTATTTCAGATCATGGCAATTTTGAGTCTAAATATGGGGAATTTGACCCTGGAGGTAAACACTTTGAAAAACTAATTGGTTATGGGGGAGAAAGACAAGGCAATGTTATAGGAGGAATTGGATAAGGAGAGAAAGTTCCAAAAGGGGTATAAGCATAATGTGGAAATATGGAGGAAGAATGGGGCAAAGGTTGAACAAAAAAAAAAAAATTCATTAAGAAACTATAAGATGAGAATGAGGAGCTCAAGGGTGGCACAACACAGTTGAAATTGCAAGATGAAGAATTGTAGAATTTAAGGCTGAAAGCTAAAATATGGGAAACCACATCAAGGAAGTGAACAGAAGCACTATTTTTTCATAAGAAACAACAAGAGGCTTTGGATAGTCAAGTGAAAGTGTTGACTAAAGAAAAGAAGGAAAAGGAGAATATTTTGATGGATTTGGAATTAATAACTGTGAAGAATGTGCCTCTATTGTAGTCTAAAGAGCTTAAAAGAAAGACAATAAAGGCAAAAATAAAGCAATTCATGGAGGACAAAAAGGAGTATTAGAGAACTTTGCAACACTTGCAAGCACAAATAGAGAGGGCATAGGAGTAGAAGAAGAGTTTGGATCCAGCTGGTATCAAGAAAAGGCTAAAGGATTATGAATAGATGTTCCGTACTATACACTGATGAAGATGAAGAACAAGATGAAAGATTTTAAGGCAAAATTTGAGGAATGGTGGGAGGTTGTAGAGGAATATTTTACAAAGGAGTTGGAGAAGAATTTGGCTCAACATAGAGTTAATGAAAGAATTATGAGGTATAAGTTGGAAACTTATCAAAAGAATTTTCCAGATTTCATTTATGGCAGTCCAACAAGTACAAAGGTATTAGACTAGGATGAAAAGACAGAAACAAGGCCCGATGGGACAACTTAAGAAGGAGAAATACAAACTGAAGAATCACAAGACCTCAGAAGTGGAGTAGCTCAAGAGGAGGAGATATAGCTAGAAATACCACAGGACCTTAGACAAGGAGGTTAGGAAGAAAAAAAACCAGGGGGAATTCAAGAACATGAAAAGGTGGAAGCTCTTCCAGCATAAGAAGAAAATATATCGAAGATACAACATTTGGACATAGAACCACAAATTGAATTAGTGGGGGAAGAGATTGGAACTGCAAAGCAAAATGTAGATATAAAACCACTGGTTTCTATGTAGATTGGGATTACAACACTATGGTAGGGGAAACAAATGTTTTAAAAAATAAAAAATGTTATCATTTCATTTCTATCATTTTACAAGGATTTCAAGGGTGGAATCCAAAGTACAGAGGGGGTAATGTTAAGGGGGTAAGTTGAGTATGTGATTTGGGATGAGCAAGGTAGTTAGGATAGGGATTAATAAGGGAACTTTGTTAGTTTGAATTTTGAATTCTTGTTACTTTGGATCATCATGATGTGACTTGGGATGGTTTTCAAGCTAGGAGTTTTGGAAAACAAGAGGAGGAGGAGAAGAGGAGAGAAGGGGTTTTTTTTGTATTTGGTAGAAAAATAGGAAGAACTAGAGGTATTTGCGATAGAAAATCACAAACTTTGTTTTGATATAACATAGATTTTAAGTGTTATTTTGGGATTTTTTTCAAAAAAAATGGGATTATGGTGTAATTTGGATTCATGTTTTCAATAATACAAAAAAAAAGACTTTTACAGTGAATTTTATGTTCATCTTTTGTGTGATTTTTTTGTAGTGTTAAATTCTGATGAAGTGAATTATAATATTGTTTCTAGAGTTTTTAATAATGTATTTTAAAGTGCAAATTCTGGTTATATATAGTAACCATGAATTTGATGTTGGAATGAATTATAGTGTTAAGTTTGTTGAGACTTAAGATAGAAATAGTGAATGTAAGCATGTGAAATGCAAATATGTTGTTACAATATTGTGAAATATTCTGCAAGAATTTAAAATTCACTTCTACCAACGACACAACACGTGTGGATGAATGTTGAAAATATTTATCACGACGAGGTGAAGGATTTTCCAATGTCGTCATAATATTTTCATGTATTATATTCGAAGTCAATGTATTATGAACATTAATAGTTGAATATGGTTGTTCAATGTGTGATGGTTCCACAAGGTTATTGCATGTCAATATGTCAAATTGTGGATTTTCATGTGAATGTTGTTCAAGAGAATGTGTTTGTGGAATGTCATTAAGGGCAACATTTGTATTTGTTGATGTTTTTATGTTGTTTAAACAAGAGTTAATATTTTTTACAAGATTTGCATTTTTTAATGAAGGTGACGTAAATGAAAATATATTTGAGTGAATTTTAATTTTAAGGTGGAATTGTTGATAAGAAATTTGTTTGTTATATCTTTTAGAATGGAAGGTGGAAATGTAATCATTAAATTGTCTAATTGTGCATCGTGCATGGGTTTCCAATGGAAATGTTTAGGTTTTTGAATCACATTTTTATGTGATACTTTAGATTTTTGTTTTTTTGGGTGCATGTTTTTGTGGTTATCATCAATTCCATACAAAGATAGACATCATTTTTAACCTTGTTGTTTAATGGACATTGTTGTTGGTTGGTTGGTATGTTTTATCTTTGGTAACATGTTTCGGTCTACTTCCCATGAGGCATTGTAAAAAGTGATTGGTTCATGATGCCCATTTCTAGCATTTACCATGTCATCATGATAAAGTAGTTGTAATGTGCTATTGCTTATGAAATCATCACCTGTTTGAAAGCATATCACACAAATGTTTTTGACCAAACATGGATGGGCCTATGTAAATAAATTGCCAAACAAAATATGGCATGATTATCACCCCATAAACTTCTAGGATTGGCACTTGTGTTCATTTTTTGAATATAGGTTTGTAAAAGCTCTTGCTTCCTCGGGTGGTACTCCAGGTTGAGGAATCATTCGAAATGCTGCCAAAATGTCGGTATACCATGATCTTCATACAATAAAGAAACATTGAAATGAATATAAATCAATTATTGAATTTGAAGGTTAATGGGATGTTGAAGGGATTGTGCAAAATGGGTCATGCATTGAGTTTGGAGTCGAACTAAAGTTTGGGAATAATAAAGTAAAAATGCTAAAAAATCAAACAAACAATCACCATGTACAAAAGGATATTTTTGAATTTGTTGAAAATGGTGACCATGAAACACAAGATCAATGTTCATTACGAGGTCAATAAAAATAAAGGAAAATTAAAATATTCTTGTGTTTATGTAGTTTGATTAATGGGAGAAGCTTAATGTTTTTCAGCAAAATAATACAAATGAAAAATCCAAAATTAGTGGCTAGAAAGCTACTTAAATATTAATTAATTAATGTGTGAAGCAAAAGCAAGAAAAAAATAAGGGAAGATGTTGAGGGGTAAAAGGAAAAAAAAAAAAAAAAATCTAATCCACAATGTTAGTTAAGTAATCCTTGAGAAAAAAACATAAAAATAAAGAGAAAAAAATGGGCAATGGCCCACTACTAACTAGTTGATACATTACCAAATGCAATATTCACCAAACTGCCATTAATTTGGAGATTTCAATTTCACAAAATACTTTTGAATTTTAATGATGGTATAGTTTTTGGGCACGATAATGGAATATTAACAAACACAAAAATTGGGAATGTGGAATGTGGTATGTGATATGTTGGTATGTGGCATGTGGAATGTGGAATCCTAGGTATTTGGATATTGTAATATAAAAATGATATATCATTAGCCTGTTCTGGTCCCTTCACGATACTTTCGTTATTGGGTTAGCTAATGCGATACGTGATATGTGGGTATGTGATATGTGGTATGTGGTATGTTGATGCTGGTGTTGATATGTTGATGCAATGATAGGTATTGAAAATGTGGAAAAAGTCATAAATGAACAAAAAAATCAGCAATAAGGAAAAATATGATCATATTGAAACTTTAAAAGTGTGGCCTTACAATATGTAATATATACCTATCTACATACAAAAAAAATGAACTACATACAAAATACAAACTATATCGATGAAAGTAGAATCCCAAAAAAGTTTAAGCACAATAAGAATCTCCAACAACTCCTTTAAAAACCTCTACAACAACTTCTTGAGGTTGGAATTTCTCATTGTATCCAACAAGTTCCCTAATTGGACTCAAGTGGAAAGTACCAAAAAACTTTCAAATCTCTAAGGAGCTCAATCATAGACTCTCTTTCATTATAATACTTTGCCATAAAATCATTTCTTTGGAATTTGAACAAGGGAAAAACCAAGGAGTTTTGACATGGGAAATGCATGGTGGACCATCAACAAGCTCAATTGTGGTATTGATGTGAACATGAAAAACGCATGCTGTAGCAACTTTACACAAATTCTAGAAATACAACCCATTAAAGGGTTGTTGATAAATATCACTAAGTTTGCATTTGGAGCAAACTTGTTTATAGGGGTGAGCGGAAAGGTTTGTGATTGTCAAACGCCCATCAACCTAATAAAAAATCAAGTGTTAAAAAAGTTGAATATCTTATATTAGACTATATCAAAATGTAAGAAAATTATAACAAATTAAAATAGATCAATTTTGACATATTAAAATACAATGAAAAAGAATAAAATGAGACTAACCTTGTGGGTTATGGCACATTTAGGTTTGATATGAAGATTGAACACTTCTTTCAATTTTTTTTGCAATGAAGTTGATAGCATTAGGACAATGATGGATGAAGTGATGGTGAGCATATGCACATCACCCTTGTTGTTACAAGCAATATTTTTCATGATGCAAAATGTAGGTATTCCTTTCCAAAATTATTCTGCCAAAATTGTGCAACTCAAAATGAGGTAACAAAACTCACCTACAACCAAACAAATGTAGCATAAGTTCAAGTTGGAAGAAACCAAAAGCAATGCTTTTTTAATAACTTGATTTTAAAAAGCTTACAATTTGAATGTCTTCTAAATTGCTCCCATTAGCAACCAGTAGTTCAAACTTGCTATCAATCTCACCACGCACTTTAATAACAACAAAAACAATGGTGGTTATAGTAAAAGGTTGGAACATACTGCGGGAAAAACTACAAATTATGTCTTTTGGTAGAAAATGCAACTTCATGAGAAGATCAAATGCTGGAATGGGTGTCACTTTTGTGGATGTGGAAAGTTCAATTGTCCAAACAAAATTTCTTTTGGCCTTCATAGAGAAGTTTTCTAGTTGTAAAAAATAACCTTTTTTAATGAATTTAACATGTGTTTTGATCAAACCTTCTTTGATGCTGATGGTGATTGTGGTGGTACCCACAATATCAAAAACATTTGCATGAAGATATGAAAAAACCATAAATTTAGAAGGAGATGTAGATGAAATGGATAAGTTGCCATAAACATTCAAAAACAACATTGCGAACTGTATGATCAATGTCTTCCATTAGAAAAACTAAAGGTTCATTTCTTTTTGCCATTTGGACCTTACCAAATCAAAGTTGAATGATCTCAAAACAAGAACTCTACTTGGAACACAACAAGATTGAAAACATACAGATATGTTTGCAAAAAGACTTAATGAACCTTATTTTAAACCCATTATCTTTCAATGGGTCACAATACCCAACCAAAAGTCATTTAATTGTTGCAGATTGAAATACAACTTGTTGAAACCCTATGTAGCAACCCTAAAAAACCTTGGGTGGCCATAATAACAAAAAACCTTAAATGGTGACCCTAGCAATTAGAAAGGGGGAAAAGTCAAAACTTATGACTTGGAAATGAAAAATCCTTTGAAATGACTCCCCATTGGAGTGAGAAAAAAAGTCACTTGAAGTGATCCCCATTAATGGTGAAAAAAAAAATCACTTGAAGGGACCCCCCGTTGGTGGCCCCAAAAAAAAAAGACTTGAAGAGTCCCCCATTGGGGGTGAAAAAAGATCACTTGAATTGATCCCCATTGGGATGACACTAGACACGGAAGTGAAAAAACGAGTTGTGAAAAGACATTTCACCTAAAGGGACCTAACCCATTGCAAAAAAAAATTCTCACATGAAATTGACCCCATTGGCTAGAAAAAATAAATCCATTCGACCTCCCCACCACCTTGCCTAAGCGTTTGATAAGGCTAAAGCTAAGGTTGTTTTTTGATAGGCAATATTCTATGTATCCTAGGAGATTTGAATCCACACTCTCATTCTTGTTCATTGTTAAGCTCTATCAATGTATATTAATGAACCACTTTATCTCAAGTATATTGTTGTGCATTTGTTTAAATTTTATTCCATTAAATCTTCACAATTTTGTTTTGTGAGTTTAAAGCATTTTGTTTTGGGCGCTTGGGGTTCTTTACTTTTGTTCTTATCAACTTTTGGAGTTTTTCATTTTGTTTTCTTTGAGTTTTTGTAAACTTTGGGTAGTTAATGGGTCTTCAATTTTATTTTTTCAACTTTGGGCAGTTTGGAGGATTTTTTTGTTTTTAATGTCAAGTTTGGGGGTCTTAGGGTTTGATCTTATTAACATGCCTGGTTTTCAGTTTAAAAAAAAAAAAGTTTGGGAGTTTTCAATTATTTTCTTCACATTTTGGGGGTCTTCATTTTATTTTTTCTAGGGGGGATGGGGTCTTTCAATTTCATTTTGGCCTTCTCTTTTGTCTTCCTTGCGATGGTTTCGTCCATCAGATTTTGTTATGATCTTTGTTTTAGAAAACAAATTCATTTTCTGAACTTTGGGGAATTTTTTGTTTTTTTAAAGTTTGAGGGTCTTCAATTTTCTTCTTGTCATTTTGGGGGTCCTCATTTTTTTTTTCGGGTGTGAAGAGGTGGGGAGGGAGGGGGGGTGTTCTTTGCTTTGTGAATTTTGAACGTTTTTTGTTTTACTATTTTGAAGTTCCAAAGTTTCAATTTTTCTTCTTGTCTTGTCATTTTGTGGGTTTGAAAAAAAAATTGTGTGAAGTTTCATAAGGGGGAGAAGTTCTAGAGTTTTCAATTTTTCTTTTTGTCATTTTGGGGGTCTTTAATTTTAATTTTTTGGTGTGACCTTGGGGGGGGGGGGGGGGGGTTCTTTTCTTTTTATGTTTTTTACGTTTTTTTTTTTTTTC
>Ga0116227_10008712_pt1 | contig 18898 bp, 19 predicted proteins | sample S1TSphgellanicum_FD_89693 | JGI IMG/M metagenome (GOLD analysis project Ga0116227, IMG submission 89693) | Host-associated microbial communities from peat moss isolated from Minnesota, USA - S1T2_Fb - Sphagnum magellanicum MG | ecosystem: Host-associated > Plants > Peat moss > Unclassified... | reverse complement strand
GGTGTTTACCACTGGTTCCCTAAAATGTTCGGCCGTTTAATGGACGAAAAATTAGGTTATTTGCACTTCTGGTTAACATTTGCTGGTGCTTATTTAGTATTCTTCCCGATGCACTTTATGGGCTTGGATGGTGTTCCTCGTCGTTACTATGCATTTACCGAGTTCGAATCCATGAAACAATGGTTATCAGTAAATACATTTATTACCTGGGCGGCTATCATGTCGGCAATAGCACAGTTGTTGTTTTTATTCAACTTCTTCTATTCAATCTTCTTTGGAAAGAAAACAACACAAAATCCTTGGCAGTCGAACACCTTAGAGTGGACCGCTCCGGTTGAACACATTCATGGTAACTGGCCGGGAGAAATTCCAACAGTTTACCGTTGGCCATATGATTATAGCAAGCCTGGTGCCGAGGAGGATTTTATCCCTCAAACTGTACCATTCTCGCAAACCATGAGCTCTAACTTGCCTCATGATTTTGAAGAGAACGAAGCAGGCCTTGAAGCTTACGACAAATGGCAGAAAGATAATAAAGCTAAAGAAGCGAATTAATATTCTATTCGTCTGATTTTTTGGGGTATCTGTAGCAGGAATTTTCCTATAGCAGATACCCCAACTTTTTAGAATACATCTATAAATGAAGGTATCTCCCGAAAAAAAACGATTTCAAAGCATAAACATAGCGACTATCATTTCGCTCTTTGTTTTGATATTGGCGGGTGGTGTAGTGCGCAGTACAGGATCGGGAATGGGTTGCCCCGATTGGCCAAAATGCTTTGACCAATATGTTCCGCCAACCAGCGTTACACAAATACCGAAAGACTATAAAGATAAATATGTTGCAAAACGCCTGGCAAAAAACCAACGTTTCGCTCACACGCTGGATGTATTAGGTTATACCGATCTGGCCGACCGTATCCGCAACGATAAATCCATTTTGCTGCCCGAAGATTTTAACGCGGCAAAAACCTGGACAGAATACATTAACCGCTTGGCGGGTGTAATAACCGGCTTTTTATTACTACTGACCGCCGCCTATTCATTTTCGTATTTAAAAGATAAAAAAAGGATCGTGTTCGCCAGTATTTTTAATGTGCTGCTGGTAGGTTTTCAGGGCTGGTTGGGCGGTATCGTAGTATCAACAAACCTGCTCGCCTGGACGGTTACCGTACACATGCTGTTAGCCTTGGCAATTTTGGCGATCAGCATTTATACCTACCAGGCCGCGCGGTTAAATAACTCGAGCGATAGGGTTACCGCTAAGCCGTTATTAAAGATTTTAGCCTTCGCGGCAATATTGCTGAGCATAGTGCAAATCACCTTCGGTACCGAGGTTAGGGAACGGATAGATGCCATATCGGGCCGTTTACAAGGCCAATCCCGCGAAAGCTGGGTTACCGATGCAGGAGCCATATTTACCAACCACCGCGATCTGGCGGTATTGGTGCTGGTGGTAAATGTAATGTTATACGCGTTGATACGCCGTGGCTTTAACAGGCACTCGGTACAGCAACAGGTAATGAGTTTTAGTTTTTTAATGATCATGCTGCAAATAGTAACTGGTATTGTTTTATCATACGATGGTTTACCACCGGCAGCACAGGCTATACATATAGTTTTAGCGAGTTTAGTTTTTGGCGCACAATTTTACCTGATACTCAATTTGTACAGGAGTGCTAAAGTGTGGGGGAGCAACTGATGAAGTGGGCAGATTTTTCACAGCTGATCAAGTTTAGGCTTACCTTTTTGGTGGTATTTTCGGCTTCTATCTCGTTTTTGATAGGCAGCAAGGTAAACGAACAAACGCTTCATCAACCCATCAATTGGGCCAATTGGGGTATGCTGATCGCCGGAGGGTTCCTGGTAACAGCGGCAGCCAACATCTTTAACGAGATCATCGAGAAAGACCTGGATAAGCTGATGAAACGCACCATGAACAGGCCAATAGCTTCCGGTAAAATGACAACCGGCCAAGCTTTAATCATCGGTATGTTTATGGGCATCTTTGGTACTTACCTTTTAGGTAAACTGAATTTAACCACAGGTTACCTATCGGTATTCTCCATTTTATTATACGCGTTTTTATATACACCGTTAAAACGGGTTTCATCAATCCCGGCTGTGTTTACCGGTGCGATACCGGGAGCGTTGCCAACCTTAATTGGTTATGTAGCCGCTCACCCGCAGATAGATAAAATAGCGCTGGTGTTGTTCAGTATCCAATTCATTTGGCAGTTTACCCACTTTTGGGCCATTGCCTGGGTACTGGATGATGATTATAAACTGGCCGGTTTCCGCTTACTGCCAACAGGCAAGCGCGACAGGGTTAGTGCCATAATTCCGTTTATATTTGCAGTGGTTTTACTGCCGGTAAGTTTATTGCCAACATATATGGGTTTCGGCGGTTATATTATCGGTGGCGTATCGCTGATAATGAGTTTGATGTTTATGTACCAGGCATTTAACCTGATGCGCACGCTCGAAATTAAGGCGGCAAAACAGTTAATGTACGGTTCGTTTTACTACCTGCCCATAGTGCAGTTGGTTTTATTATTTGATTTTATAGGAAAGAAATAGCAGGAGATGATAATGGCTCAATTACAACAAGATAAAGACAAGCTTGATCTGGCCCCAAAAAAGTTCAACATGTGGTTGTTCGTTTTTACATCGTTTATGATGTTTGCGGCCCTAACAAGCGGTTTTATCGTTTACAGCGGTGGCAGTAAGGCTCACGGCATTAAAATTATTTTACCACAGGCATTTTTATACAGTACCATTGTTATCGCGTTAAGTAGCGTTACCATGTTTTTGGCATCGCGCGCGGCAAAGCAATCGCAATTTGAAAAGCAGAAGCTATTTTTAACCCTTACCACCATTTTGGGCGCGGTATTTTTTGCTTTACAAGTTTATGCTTTAAACGTGCTGATCAAAATGGGCGTATATTTTGTGAACGATAACGCGTCGCAATCGTTCATTTATGTGTTTGCCGGTTTACACCTTTTGCATATAGTAGCAGGCCTGGCCTTGTTGATATTTACCCTGATGGGGAGCTATAAAAACATGGGCCAAACCAAAAATGTGTTCAGAATGGAATTCGCTTCTATTTTTTGGCATTTTGTTGATATTATATGGATTTATCTATATGTTTTTTTACTTTTGAACCAATACTAAAATTTACAATTTAATTGCAATGAGTACAGCAGTTTCAGAAATTGACCAAGTTAAAACCACGCCATGGGCTGGTGGACATTCACCATTCAAGGTAGAGTACGGAAAGTTGATGATGTGGTTTTTCCTGTTATCGGATGCCTTTACATTTTCTTCGTTACTTATTGCCTACGGTGCATTACGTTTTAGCGCGCAAACATGGCCAGGTGCCGATAAAGTATTCCAGTCTGTACCCGGTATGATAGAAAGCGGAGCACCGCTGGTGTTTGTGGGTTTAATGACCTTCATTTTGATCATGAGCTCTGTAACCATGGTATTAGCTGTTGAGGCAGGCCACCGTAACTCTAAAAAGGAAGTTACCATGTGGATGATCTTCACCGTTATTGGTGGTTTCATGTTCCTGGGCTGTCAGGCTTTAGAGTGGACGCACTTACACCACGAAGGTTTTTGGTGGGGAAGTATCCCAGGTCCGGAAAAACTGGCTGAGTTTTTTGAAAAAGGAGCAGCTGTAACCCCGGCTACAATGGCATTATCTGGTCAGGAATTTGCTAACCTGTTCTTTACCATCACTGGTTTCCACGGTTTCCACGTATTTACAGGTGTTATCATCAACATCATCATCACCATTAACGTATTAGCAGGCACTTACGAAAAACGTGGCAGCTATTTAATGATCGAAAAAGTTGGTTTGTACTGGCACTTTGTAGATCTGGTTTGGGTATTCGTATTTACATTCTTCTATTTAGTATAATTATTTAATCTGATTTTATCATGTCATCAGAATCACAACATATTCACGCCGAAGGCGAAGTGCACGAAGAAACAATGACCAGAGGCAGTATCTGGAAAGTATTCTTTATTTTGTTAGGTATAACCTGTGTAGAGTTTTTTATCGCTTTGTACCTGGTACCAAAGGGCCACATGAGCTATCACTCAGCTAACCCTGTTTACATTGTACTAACCCTGTTAAAGGCGTTTTACATTGTAGCTTACTTTATGCACTTAAAGTTTGAGAAAACAGGTTTGATATTGGCTATCGCCGTTCCAACATTATTTATCATCGGTTTAATATTGGTATTAACCAACGAGAGCCATTACTGGTTTGGTATAAGGTTTCCATTTTAAGCCTCTATGAGGATAAAAAAAATTGTGATCCTGGTACTCATTTTAGCAGTACCAGGATTTTTATATTATTTGCTTACCGCGAAAGGTAAAAACCGCTACAAACCACTGGCCATTTACGGGCCTAAAGTTGTAGCCAAAACCTTTCACAAATATCACGGTAAGGCTATCCCGGATACGATATACCACCAGGTTGCCGATTTTGAATTGACCGATCAGGATGGCAAAAAAGTAAACATGGCAAGCTATACAGGTAAAATACTGGTGGTGAATTTCTTTTTTACCCATTGCCCAACGGTTTGCACGCAGATGAACAGCAATGTATCTATACTGGCAGAAAGCTATACCCGCAACAAAATGGTGAAGTTTGTATCCATTACGGTTGATCCGGAAAGAGATACTGCCCCGGTTTTAAAGAAGTATGCTGAGCAATATAAGGTAAGCCCTAACAAATGGAGCTTTTTAACAGGCGATACATCGGTAGTATATAACCTGGCCCGCAAAGGTTTTTTGGTTAACGCCTTAAAGTTGGGCAAAGATGATTTTATTTATAGCGATAAATTGATATTGATCGATCCCGTAAGGCGAATCCGTGGTTATTACGAAAGTACTGAGAGCCGCGATATTACCAAGCTGAACGAAGAGATTAAAGTACAAATAGCCGAAGAGCTCCGCAAAATAAAGGGAGTAGAGTAAATTTTTAAGTAATGAACGACAAAGTTATATTTCGTTTAATAGCCGGTGTATCCGCGTTAGTTTTTGTGTTGGTGTTGGTATTGAGCATGAAGATCATCCCTAAACCGGATGTGATCCCTTCGGTGCTATATTTCCTGCCAAAGCTTAACGCGATATTGAATGGTACTTGTAGTGTGTTACTGTTAGCTTCACTTTATTTTATATTGCAGGGAAAAGTAATTATTCACAAACGCATTAATATTGTAGCGTTTACACTATCAGCCCTGTTCCTGGTATCTTATGTGGCTTTCCACTGGCTGGCTCCAGAAACCCGCTATGGCGATCTGGATGGAAACGGCATCGTAACCGCTGCCGAAAAAGCTGCGGCTGGTAGTATTCGTTATGTGTATTTCTTTATTTTAATTACACACATTATACTGGCTGTAGTTGTTTTGCCGTTGGTATTAATGAGCTTTTACCGCGGTTTGCAAATGCAGATCGAAAAGCACCGCAAACTGGTTAGGTGGACTTTCCCTATCTGGTTATATGTTACCGTTACCGGCGTGATCGTGTATTTAATGATATCGCCTTACTACCATTTTTAAATTTAATTTTTGGTAAATTTGTAGTATGAAATACCTGAGAATTTTAGCCGTTCTGATCGTACTTTCCACCAGTGTATTAAGCGTACAGCAGGTTAAGGCCCAGTGCGCGGTTTGTACCACTAATATTGAAACCAATACCGCTAACGGTGGTAAGCAGGGCAATGGCTTAAACCACGGTATTATGTACCTGTTGGCTGCTCCTTATCTGGCTATTGCCGTTATTGGTGTTATCTGGTACAAAAAATACCGTCGCAAAAACGTGCCTATTAAAATGGGCGCCGAGCGTTTGAATCTGAATTAAATCCCCCTTATTCCCCCCTAAAGGGAGAGCATTTATAACTATGGCCGAAACATCAAAATCATGGGCGATGCTTAATTGCAAATGCCCCCGTTGCCGCCGTGGTAATATGTTTAACGGTACATTATACAGCTTTAGCTCAAACCGCATAAACGAGCGCTGCCCGCATTGCGATATGTTATTTGAAATTGAGCCCGGCTACTTTTACGCCGCCATGTATGTAAGCTATACGCTCAATGTAATGGAAGCAGGCTTTTTTTGGCTAAGCACTTATTTAATTACTCACAATACCACATCGCCGTGGTTATATATTGCTGTTATTTTGGGCGGATGTTTTTTGCTTTCGCCGATAAACTTTAGATATTCACGCGTGTTTTTGCTATATTGGTTATCCCCTAAAGTACATTACCAGCCACATTTAGATACAGATGATAAAATCAGCCACTCTTGATTTTTTAAAAGATCTTGTTAAAAACAATAACCGCGAATGGTTCCAGGAGAACAAGCCACGGTTTGAAGACGCCAAAGAAAACGTGATCGCCTTTACGGGAGAACTCATTAAAGAGCTAAAAAAGATAGACCCCACGCTCGAAGCAGACATTGACCCGAAAAAATGCCTGATGCGTATTTACCGCGACATCCGCTTTAGCCTGAATAAAACGCCTTATAAAAACAACTTCGGTATTCATAAATTGCCATCGGGCGGTAAATCCGATGAGATCGGTTATTATGTGCAGATCCAGCCCGGTAATAGTTTTGCAGGCGGTGGTTACTGGATGCCCCAGGCCGAGCATTTGAAAGCTATCCGCCAGGAAATTGATTATAATGCCGATGACCTGAAAAGGATTATCGATGCGGCGCATTTCAAAAAATTATTCGGCGAGTTTCGCAGTCAGGAGCAACTGAAAAGCATGCCCCGAGGTTACGATGCCGACGGCGAGAACAGCGACCTTATCAAGCTGAAAAGCTTTGCTGCCATTCATAAATTTACCGATGCCGAGATGCTGAAAGCCGATTCGCCCAAATTAGTAGCCGAAGTGTTGAGCAATATTTATCCGCTCACTGTTTTTTTAAATAACGCAATTACTTAAATTAGTGCCCAATCCCTTATCTTAAAACATGAAGTTAAAACACATTTTATGCCTGTTAGCCATTTGTGTGGCCATGCATTCGTGCCAGGTAATGTCTACCAAAAAATATAAAGCGTTACTGGCTACCCAGGATTCGCTAAGCACCCGCACAGTTACTTTGGAAGGAATTGTATCGGCGCTAAAAGCGGATACCGCCCGCCTGCACCGCCAGATTGCCGAGATACAAAACAACCTGGGTAATTTGAACGACAGGTACAATAGCCTTAATGATAAGTACAATGCGTTGAATAGCAATTACTCGGCAACAACATCAAAGGTGAGTCAGCTATCAACTGATCTGCAAAAGCGTGAAGCCCGTTTGAAAGAAGTTGAAGGCATCCTGAAAAAACGCGATGAAGCAACCAACGCGCTTAAAGATAAGCTACAAAAAGCCTTATTAGGTTTCCAGGAAAGTGGTTTAACGGTTGATATTCGCAATGGTAAGGTTTATGTTTCGTTAACCGATAAATTGCTTTTCCCTTCCGGAAGTATTATTATTGACGAAAAAGGAAAAGCGGCTCTAAAACAATTAGCTGTAGTATTGAATAAAGAAGCCGATATTAATGTAGCAGTTGAAGGCCATACTGATGATAAAAAGATCATCAACCTGGGCCAGATCAAAGATAACTGGGATTTGAGCGTATTGCGAGCCACTTCGGTAACGCGTTACCTAACCGAGGTTGAAAAGATAGACCCAACACGCTTAACCGCGACAGGAAAAGGGCAGTATCAACCTATTGATGCCGCAGCCACAACAGAGGCCCGCGCCCGGAATAGAAGAATTGAAATTGTACTCTCGCCAAAACTGGATGAACTGTATAACCTGATAACCAAGTAAAAAAGAAAGGCTCCCATTGGGAGCCTTTCTTTTTTACTTGCGAAGTATGTCATTTCGAACCGAAGGGAGAAATGACATCGTGGGGATTAATTCATCTTGTTCGCATTGTTGGTATTGTCACAAACATTTAAAACGGACTCACAAAATCCTTAAAATCAGGCAATGCTTCATCTTTAGGCGATAGTGTAATGTTATCTCCTAAATCAACACCCCAATCGATACCTAAGTCAGCATCGGTTATCTTAGCGCCAATTTCTGATGCCTTATCGTAAAAATTGGTGATCTTATACATAAAAACGGTATCGTCTTCCAAAGTATAAAAGCCATGTAAAAAACCTTCCGGGATCCAGAACTGAAGTTTATTCTCGGCGCTCAGTTTGATCTTGAAATGCTGACCATAAGTAGGTGAGTCTTTACGGATATCGATAGCCACATCAATTACAGAGCCTTTGGTAACACGTACCAGTTTACCCTGTCCAAATGGCGGTGCCTGGGCATGTAAACCGCGCAGCGTACCTTTTGATGAGCTCGATTCGTTATCCTGCACAAAATCTACCGTAATGCCAGCTGGCACATACTTTTGCTTGTTATAGCTCTCGTAAAAGTAACCCCTGTCATCCGGAAAGATGCGTGGTTCAATGATCAATAGTCCTTCTATGGGTGTTGTAGTTACATTCATATTAATCTATATGTTGCATAATGCTTTCAAAAACAACTAACTTGTTTTCAAAGGTTTTCATATGTGTTTGCTTCAAATTATAGGCCGCAGTTTGCTCGTAAGCCTCGTAATGGTTCAAGCTATCGGCATTGTACTGAATGCAATAAGTAAAGCCCTCGTTAGGCGAACTTAAAACATGCAATATCCTGAACCCGGTAAAATGCCCGGTTGCCATTACAGCGGGAATATGCTCGGTCTTAACCCAATCCAACCATTCGGTATGCACTTCAGGGTCGAGTATTATAGTTTCATTTAAAATGATCATGGCACAAAAATAACAAATTTAAGAACCCGGCACCACATCACCACGTAATGATCTAAACCTTTTTCGTGCCTCGTTGAGCCAGGGGCTTCCCGGGTAATCGGTGATGATCTGTTGGTAATAAGCCTGTGCTTTTACTTTATCGCTTAGCTGGTTTTGGTAAATGTCACCCAGCATATACACCGCGTCATCGGCCCACAAATCGGCCTTATTTGTAGCTATGGTTTGTAAATTGATAATGGCTTTAGTGTAATCGTTCTTCTGGATCAGGATGCGGGCCTTAGCCATCAAAATATCATTACTGAGGTTGTTACCCGGAAAAGCCTTATCAATACTATCCAAAGTGATTACCGCCTTATCGGGATCTTCTTTAAAAATCAGCAGATCGGCACGTGCATACATTTTAAGCGCGTTGCCGGTGCTGTCAAAAGCGGTGTGGTCGGTTATCATTAACGAAAGGTTTAAGGCATCGTTGGCAATCAGTTGTGATGTCGCGGCCTTCAGCACATCCAACTGACCTTTGGCCCAGTTAAAATCGCCGGTGTAGTAAGCCAGCTTGGCGTTGCGGTATTGCGATTCCTGTGCTATCGGTGTACCCGGAGAACTTTTTTCAACCTGGCTATACATCAGGGTAGCATCCCAGGGTTTGTTGTTTAGCAGGTAAATATCGCCCAGATCAAGCTTGCAATCATCCAGTAGTTTTTGGCGCATGTTAGGGTAACTCACCGCTTCTTCTAAAAGCTTTTGGGCATCATCTAACTTATGCAGTTTAAAGGCCTGCAAGCGAGCCAGTTTTTGCATAGCAAAGGCGGTAGTCGCATTGCGTCCCAGCTCATCCAATAGTTCTTTATAGCCTGTTTCTAAACTCAACAGATCGGCCTGTGTATATTTGCCGGTAGTTACTTTAAAGTTTTTGGCGCTAAGCATTTCCATTTTGGCCCTGAAGTAATATTCCCCTTCTTTACCTTTGCTGATCACATACTCATATGCCCGTATCGCTTCGTCATAAGCCTGGTTATTTACCAGTGTTTGCCCGAGCTCAATCAAACTGCTGCCACCATCGTTTAACCTTCGGCTCAAAGCTATACCCTGGATAAGTGCCTGGTCAAATTGTTTTTGCTGCAGGTATTGCCAGGTAAGCAGATCGGCAAAAACGGTTTGCTGCGGATATTGCTGTATGGCCTTTAATAAGGCGCTTTTAAGCATGTTATAATCATCGGCACCATCAAACAGAACGGCAAACATATTTTTAGCCGATGCTGCATACTCAGGGTGATGCTGCAACAGGTTAATGTACTCGGTAACCATATTCGGTTTATCGCGCTTGTAGCGGTACAGGCTGGTTAACTCGTTGCTGTACAATTCATCGTTATGGAGTATTTTACGGCCTTGTAAAAAAGCTTTAATGGCAAAATCAATAGCCTCGGCCTGGTAAAAGCTCATGGCAATTTCGTTCACCACGGTTTGGTCGGCAGGCATGTTTTTGATGATGTCGTTATAAACGCCATCTGCCTTATCCTGCGATCCCTTTTCGTGATAAACGGTTCCTAAAGCAACAGTGTATTGATATTCCTGCGGATGCTTGCGGGCCATCTTTTTTGCGATGCTTTCGGCTTCATCAAACTTTTTTAAACCGATAAGGCTTTTAAAATAGAATTGGAAAAAGCCCTCGTTACTTTGCTTATATAGTTTTAAATAAATGTCGTTGGCTTTTTGTAATTCGCCGCTGCGGTTATACTGCATAGCTAATTGCAGGTCTTCCATCTGCGCGAATACCTTAAAACTAAAAAGCAAAAACAACAAGCAAATGCCCATCTTTTTAATCAGCTTGTTTGCTTTACGCGAATCTGCAGCTAACGAAATATTCAGCATATAACAGGCATAAAAACAGGTGAATACTTCATGGTAATCAAAAATAAAATATTAAAACGATTTTTTAGCCTGGGCTGGTATTTAAGGCAACATTAATTTGTAAAAGCGGTAAAAATGTAGTGACATTTAGGTGTAGTCAATTACATTTTATAATTTAACATAATCTATCAACTGAAGGGGGCTGATTATACTAAATGTTAAAGCGTTTTAAACAACTTTTTTTAATAACACTCATTATAGGTGTATGCTCGTGCGGTAGTAAACATGCGCAACTTATCCCGATAGGCGACTTTTTCAATTCGCCCGAGAAAGGCAATTTTCATATCTCGCCCGATGGTAAGTACCTGTCGTATTTAAAGCGTTATAAAGGCAAGCAAAATGTATTTATCCAATCATTAGCGGATGGTAAAGAACAAATGGCAAGCTCTTTTTCCGATTACGATGTGCGTGATAATTTTTGGACTTATAACAACCAGATCATTGTAACCAAAAACAACTTTGATTACCAGTTTGAAATGTATGCTATTGATGTGGCTACTATGCAAATGCGTAATTTACTCTCAATCCCGCAAAAAATAGCTTTTAGGGTATTAAATCGTAACCGCGTTAATCCGGATGTGATCACTTTCACCATGAACAAGCGCGATACTATAGCCAGCGATGTTTACCGAATGAACATTAAAACAGGCGAATTAAAGCTGTACATCCAAAACCCAGGTAATATTACCGATTGGTACACTGATGTAGATGGGAAGATAAGACTGGCCAAGGTATCCGACGGGGTGAATGAAACCATCCTTTTCAGGGATAACGACCAGGCTAAATTTAAACCCATCATCGTAAATAATTTTAAGAACATGGTGCGGCCCATCGCTTTTAGCGGAGTTAAAAACTATTTCTATGCTTTATCAAATGTAAACCGGGATAAAATAGCCTTAGTTGAGATAGATGCAGAGAATGGTAAAGAAGAGCGGGTAGTTTATGGTAATAATAATGCCGATATCGAAGAAGTTTATTATTCAAAAAATAAGCACAGGATAGATTTGGTTAGATGGCAGGAAGCCAAACCTAAAAAGTATTTTCTAAATCACGAACTTAAATCTGTTTATGATGATCTGGCTCAGCAATTGCCCGGCAGCGAAATTGACGTTAACGATAAAGACAGTTCGGAAACGCATTTCCTGATCAGTACTTATAATGATCGTGATGCAGGGTCAAGCTACCTGTATTCGGCAGCTGATAAAAAACTGACCAAATTATCCAACCAAACCGCGACTATAAATCCTTCGGAATTAAGCGAAATGAAACCGGTATCATTTAAAGCAAGCGACGGAACGTTGATAAACGGCTATTTGACTTTACCTTTAAATAGAGCAGCCCAAAACCTGCCCATAGTTGTTATACCGCACGATGACCCATGGCGCCGGGATACCTGGGGCTACAGTGCGGGAGTGCAGTTTCTGGCTAACCGTGGCTACGGAGTGTTCCAGGTAAATCACCGTGGATCTACCGGTTATGGTAAAGCTTTTTATAGTGCCGGCTTTAAACAAGAAGGTGGTAAAATGCAGCAGGATATTACCGATGGTGTTAAATGGCTCATTAATCAAAAAATAGCTAACCCGAAACAAATTGCTATATATGGCTCAAGGTTTGGTGGCTTTTCGGCATTGTTCGGCGCCTCTTTCCACCCCGATCTGTATAAATGTGTGGCGGTGCAAAGCCCGATGATCAATCTGTTTACCTTCTCTAAAGAAATACCGGCTTTTTTAAAACCATATCAAAGCATGCTGTACGAAAAGATGGGTAACCCAGAAACGGATGCGGATATGTTCAGAACTATATCGCCTATATTTAATACGGATAAAATTAAAGTACCGTTGTTAATTTATCAGGACGCGCAAGACCCACGCGCTAACCTGGTAGAACTAAATCAATACGTTAGGGAGTTGAAAAGGAAAAAGGTTAGTGTTGATTACGTTTTGGTAAATAATGCCGGGAAGAATAAAAGTAGAACCAAACGCGACCGCAGCCAACGTGAACGTAACAGGTTACAATTATATACCGAGTTGGAAAAGTTTTTAGAAATTAACCTGCTCGGTAAAAAATAAGGCTGCCAGCCTAAATGACAAAAAACGAAAGTATATACCGAAAAAACTTTTCGCTGATCGTGGCATTCCTTGTGCTGATATCGGCTATTTTGGTAGCGGCTTTGCTTATTGCTTACGGACTTACACGCAGGTATGTTGAAAACGAGTTTTACTCCAACAAAATTGAGGTGCTGGAGAAAACGATGTTGCCTTACAACGATCTTACCTTAAATAAGATTCCCGAAATTACAGCCTACCAGGGCTATCTAACCCAGGCATCGGCATCAAAATATGCCGATTCGGTTTTTAACGATTATCCTTTTGTAAAGAGTATAGATTTTTACCATTTCGATATCAGTGGGCATCGTGAACATGCTACGCTGGATAACGGAAATTTAAGTATATCGGTACGTAACGTTTTAAACTTTACACCTGTTAGTGGTAAAAAAGCCCGAAGCGTTAATGTTAATAGCGATAAAAATATCGACGATTTTAAATCGATGGCGTTTAAACTGAGCAGCTTTATTAAAACTGCCGATACTACCCGGGTGCCTACCAGCGATGAGCTTTTTAAAACCTTTTACGATATCAAACCTAATAAAATAAGCTATATCAATAACCCGCGTCGAGAAGAGATCAAGATCTATAAAGATCTGCTGGTTAACCCGCAACTTACCTCGGTATATCAACAGGATATGATGACGTTCCATTTGAGTCCGTTTGGTTTGGGTATCAGTAATACCCATCCCGAGTTATATGAGCACATCAGTATTAAACAGGTAGTGTACGATCCGCTGGATAACAGCGATACCGAAATGTTTACCGAGATAGCCTTACCGGGTGCATTCTCTGATTATAAGCTGTACTTCCAGTCAAACCATAGTTTTATTACCAAAGAAACCGTGCGCCGGTTTTTACCGGTAACCGGTTTGGTACTGGCTGTGTATTTTTTTATCGTGTTGATTGGCTGGTTAATTTATCGCAACCTTAATGTGAATCATAAACTGTTTAAACTTCAATACGATTTCATCAACAACTTTACGCACGAGTTTAAAACACCTGTTAGCGTAATTAAAATAGCTGGCTCAAACCTGCGCAGCGATAGCGAGTTAACCACCCGGCAACGGATGCATTACGGCAAAATTTTGGATGAGGAAGCAGATAAACTGAACGATTTAATGAATAAGCTGTTATCCTTCACCCAGCTCGAAAATAAATCGATACATTTAAAAACGGAGACTATAGAGTTGGAAGCATTTGTACAGAAGTATATCGATACTTTTACAATTAAATACCCAGTTTTTAAATTGACTTATGAGATAAGGAACGTCAAAAGCTTTAATACCGATCCGGTTTTAATGGGCAGTATCTTTCAGAATATGATTGATAATGCTTACAAATACTCTCCGCCCGACAGGAAAGAACTTCATATTGTAGTTGAGCGTATGAAGAAGGAATTGGTATTAAGGTTTAGGGATAAAGGTATCGGCATCCCGCAGAACGAGATCAAAAATATATTTAAAAAGTTTTACAGAATAGAAAGCCTGTATAACCAGAATGGGAGCGTGGGTTTAGGTTTGGCTTTCTGTAAGGAACTTGTTAATTTTATGAACGGTGAGATAACCGTGAGCAGTAAGGTTAACGAAGGTTCGGAATTTAAGATCACATTGCCATATTAATTAAACAACTATATGAACAAGGAAATAAAAATTGCCTTAGTTGAAGACGACGAAAATTTAAGATTTTTAGTTGCCGAACGTTTGGAGCTTGAAGGCTATAAAGTGTTGGAAGCTGCCGATGGCGATGCTGCCGAGAAAATGATATTGGACGAAATGCCAGATATTGTTTTGTTAGATTGGATGCTGCCCGGCAAACAAGGATCAGAAGTATGTAACGCTATCCGCGATAAGGGTTTTGATAAGTTGGTTATCATGATGACAGCCAAAGCCCAGGATGTTGATAAGATAGAAGCCTACCAATTCGGCGTGTCCGACTATATCACCAAGCCATTTAACATGGATGTTTTGGTGGCCATGATTGACAACAAGATCAAGTTTACGCTGAACAGCGACAAAACGGAGTCGCACAAGTTTGCCAACATGGAGCATCAGCCCAATACACATACGCTATTGCGTGATGGCAGAAAGATTGAGCTTACGATATTAGAGAACCGTATTCTACTTTACTTCCTTAAAAACAAAAACAAGGTAATTAACCGCGAAGAGTTAATGATGGAAGTATGGGGCTACAATGCCGATGTAAATACCCGCACCCTGGATATGCACATTGTAAGGCTGCGTAAAAAGATAGAGAACAATCCGGATTCACCGCAATACCTGCAAACTGTTAGGGGTATTGGGTATAAGTTTGTGCACGATTAATATTGAAGTAAAATAGCAACTCCGTATGTCATTTCGACCTAAGGAGAAATCTTTTGCGCTTGCATGTAGCGCGAATGCATAACGTTACAATCGCTTGCAGAAGATTTCTCACTATCGTTCGAAATGACATTTTTGTTTTTAGGGCTATTACTGTAGTTTCTGATATTTCGTCGACACGATAAACTCCCCATAAAAAGTTTTTGTAAATAGAATCTTGTACCCCCGCTTATAAAACTGGTGATCAATTTTGGGCAGGCTAGTTGTTTCTATCCCACACAATAACCTGAAGAAAAAGTACATGCTTTTAAGCATTAGCTTTTGCCATAACTTACCGGTTAACTGGAAATCGGTAAATAACCATAAGCCCTTAGGTTTAAGCTGTTGATGCATGTGTGCAAATGCTTTCTCAAGTGTTTCTTCAGTAAAACTATCTAACAGGAACGGGGTTATGATCACATCGTAACTGTCATTTACACTTGTATTCTCAATCGCGTCATTAATAAAAGTCATCTGGTTGATCCCGGTGTTTCGTTTTTGGGCCAAGGCCGTCATGCGGGATGAGATCTCCACATAAGTGATATTTAAACCAGAGTAATGGATTGTTGAAAGCTCTTCCAATATCCAACCTGTGCCGCCGCCAACTATCAGTACTGAAGAGTTTGGTGGTACCTGCCTCAATAAATACAATTGCGCTCTAACCAAAGCCTTGCCAAATATCATCCGCGAAAGCTGATCATAAAATACGGCGGAGTTATCGTAGTTTGATGGCATGTTATATGAAGGTGAAAACCATCAAAAGTACGTATTGTAAGATGAGCACACCATCCATGTAAAAGAAATAGTAATACTCGTTCTTCTCCCATTTGGATCTGAAGATTAACCATCCCATTAAAACGGTGGTAGAGCCTAAGGCCAAAAAATCAAGATCGAATCCATTCTTAAATACAAATAGCAGGATCAAATGAACAACAAGTAATACCTGGCAAAATAGGTAAGCTCCCTTTTCTCCTAAAATCACGGGGATGGTTTTCATCCCGTTACGGGCATCATCAAACAGATCACGGATATCAAAAGGAATAGTTAGCGCTACAATAAACAGAAAGCGCTTACTGATCAACAAAAGAATATTGGTGTTGGATATTACCAGGTGATGCGTTCGCTCGGCTTCAAATATCGGTAACATTACGCAACTCATCGTCCACACTAAGGCTATCAATATGGATTTGATACCCGGAACATTACGCAGCCCAAACCTTTGTCCGTTTTTTGAGAAAATAGGTAAAGTATATCCAATAGATAATATACCAAGTCCCGCAAGTAACACCTCCGATTTGAATGATAGTAGCAGGTACATAAACATTAGCACCATCGCCGAGATCAAGGTAAGGCTCGTCATCAGCCGGGGATGTTTAAAAAACCAGCGCTTGGGTAGCAGAGGGGAATTTGTAGGATTTGATGGTTTGGTTAAAAACAAGCAGATGTTATAGATGAACAGTGTAGATGAAAACAACAAGGCCAGCAAAGGATAATACGGACCGCAGCCGATCAGTTTAAACGTTACCAATGCCTGCGCCACCGCGCACAGCGACATAAATACGTTACTGAACAAGATCAGATCAAGAAACTGGTACCAAAGTTTTCTCATTTACAAGCAAGAAGATTCATCTTGCTTTATCCTCGCGTTAACAATTAGGTTAGCTTGCTTTTTAAGGCCGGATCGGCAGATGCTTTGAGTGTAAATATCGTTATTTCGGGTAATATTCCAACCCGGCCAGGGTAGCCTAAAAAGCCGTAGCCGGTATTAACGTAAAGTTGCTGATCACCTTCGCGATAAAAGCCCGACCACTCTTTGTACACATACTGAATAGGACTCCATTGAAAATTTGCCGTTTTAACACCAAACTGCATACCATGTGTATGGCCCGAGAACATCATATCAACCTGTTTGTAGTTCAATACCTGTGCACGCCAATGAGAGGGGTCGTGCGAAAGTAATAGCTTAACCGGCAGATCATCAGTGTTTTCCAAAGCCAGATCAACCCGTCCATATTTAGGGAAACGGCTCATGCTGCCCCAGTTTTCTACACCTAAAATACCGATCTCTTCACCGTCAACTTTAAGGCGGCGGTTACTGTTCAGGATCAGATCCCAGCCCATGTTTTTGTGGGTGGTTTTTAAATCGTCCAGGTTTTTCTTTTTGGCTTCAGGGCTTGGCCACTTGTGATAATCGCCATAATCGTGATTTCCTAGTGATGAATACACACCCAAAGGTGCTTTTACTTTGGCAAAAATATCCTGATACTCGCGCATCTCGTTGCTTTGGTTATTTACTAAATCGCCGGTAAAAAATATAAAGTCGGGTTTTTCGCGCAACAGCATTTCTACACCGCCCAACACCGCTTTTTTATTGTAAAAGCTACCGGAATGGATATCTGATAATTGCCCCAATTTAATACCATCAAATTTTTTAGGAAGGTTGGGTAAATATAAAGTGCGGTGTTGGATTTGATAATCGTAAGCTCCAGATATGATGCCATAAGTTAATGATGCCAAAGGCAGTGCGCCCGCTACCAAACCAGCTTTCATTAAAAATTCGGAACGCGGGATAGCATCCGGAGCTGGTTGGCTTGCCGGGAATTCAGGTTCCGGCTTATTGTTTTTGCGGGCCCGGTATAAAAAGTAACGGCGCACATCATCCACAATAATAAAGGGCATAAACAGCACCTTAGCTATCCAGATGATGAAAAATATCATTAAGATAGCGCCCTTTACTCCAATGGTCAGCTTAAAAAAGATGGCGCAGTGTAATCCGGTAATTAAAAACAGCGAAAATATCCAATAGGCTACCGTAAAGCTTTTGCGTCGGGTAATTTTCCATTTTTTAGAGATACCCCTGATACCCGAGATAATATACATATCGGCAAGGATAAGCCCTACCGATATGGCCAACATAATTATAAGCTTTGAATCCATTAAAGCAAAGTTACCAATTAATAGCGATCATCTTCGTCGTCTTCCTCATCGGGCTCTAAATTGAACAAGCTGTTAAACATATCCGAAAAGGCAAAGCCATTATCCAAAAATCCCTTATTCAACTGCGAAAACTCTGCCAAACCATGCAAAATAAACTCCATTAATAATAATTGCTGGTTCTCGGTTAATTTAGGGTGAAATTGTTTTACAATATCCTTTAACCCGTCAATCGAGTTGAGCAGTTTTTTGTACTCCTGTAAAGGCAAACCATCAATCAAAGCCAATGTATTGCCATTACCAAACCAGTTGATCACCTCGCTGTATGGGTTTTTCGCTTTTGACTTCTTCGCCTTTTCGGGATCTGGGAAGTATTGCAGCAATAGAGTTTTGATGGCTTTGCCTACCAAGATGTTAGCCACCTTAGCGGGGCCTTCTAACTCACCTTCGTAAACTAATTCTATTTTACCGGTAATAGCCGGGATAACACCTAAAAAGTCGGAGATACGAACGAAGGTTGATTTCTCTTTATTGATGATCATCCTGCGCTCGGCATTACTGATCAGGTTCTCGTAAGCCGAAATAGTTAAACGTGCTGATACGCCGGATTTTTTATCGATATATTCCGAGTTACGTGCCTCAAAAGCGATCTGCTCGATCAAATTTTTAACCAGTCCATCCGCCTCGATAGCTGATTTTTGCTGTGGCGATATTGATGCTTCCTGTTGCGTGATCTTCCGCGAAATCTCAACGCTACGTGGATAGTGAG
>Ga0116227_10008710_pt1 | contig 18900 bp, 15 predicted proteins | sample S1TSphgellanicum_FD_89693 | JGI IMG/M metagenome (GOLD analysis project Ga0116227, IMG submission 89693) | Host-associated microbial communities from peat moss isolated from Minnesota, USA - S1T2_Fb - Sphagnum magellanicum MG | ecosystem: Host-associated > Plants > Peat moss > Unclassified... | reverse complement strand
TTTTTAAATATTAAACGTTTTTGGTTTTTAAAATTTTTTATTTTTATTTTTTTTTTTTACCATAATACTAGGCGGTATTTTTTTTTTTTTTTTTTTTTTTCAATTTCCTGATGTAGACAGGGTGGGGAGCATCCCTAGGCAGATTTCGATTTAACTGGCGAATTAATTTATTTCAAGAAACTCTGAAAACTGTAGCCAGTAGGCATAATTGTGGCGACTCCATCCCCCAAAACACCAGTTTTCTGTCGCTTTTTGGCGAATTTTTTTCTTAAAAACAGGGAATTTGCGACAGAATATTCCGTTTTCAAAAAACTGTGTCGCCATTTGGCGATTTTTCGCCCAAAAAATAAAATCACTGGTCGGCGGGTATCTGCATGAGCATGCACAAACGTGTCAAGAGCTACGGAAATCTGGAATCAGTGGCGCTGTTGGTGTTAAAGCACATGAGTCATGATATTGTGCTCTTCCTCATCAGTGGTTGATGTAACAACTTTGGAGTCAATGCAGAGCATACTACTGAACACAAACATTTACATCAATGTTTCTGACAATTGTTATTGGATCACATTAATCTTCAACTGATTAGGAGATTCTTGATCATCAAGTCCTAGCACACTTGTCACAGATTAAGCACCTATGTGAACTCAAATTCTTCACCTTTCTATGTAGAAAGTTGTTCAAATTTTGTTGCATCCGAATTGTGCAATCCAATAACAAGATGCCAAAATGTAGTACAAATATTGAACGTACACCACATGTATTGGCTTTTCATAAATGTGGGTTGGCAAAGATGTGGTGGGTCATATCTTCTACTATTAACTAGTGGTTGGTTTGAGATTCAATGTCAATGGTGATGGCCATCTTGCGAGTAGTTGTGGGTGGATGGATCAAGTTGATAGTTCATACTAATAATAATATGATAGGTGACAAGTCGTGCCGGAGATGACTTGTCCACCGTGCAAGAAATATAAGTTAATGCGACCTTGGGGCTTTCAAGTATTAGAAAGTCCGCTAGAGAAAATAGTATAAGTCTAAAGAGGTAGCTTACATTGGTGCACCAACTATTTGTCAATGAAACATGCAAATGCACTCGAATCAAACAACATTTTAATCTTCATTGTCATGGACTTGTTACAATTGGCAACAAGAAACAATGTGTTGGGTTTGAAAATGGGTTGGGACCATTTTAATTGCATGATGCATCAAAGTCTAGTTTCATGGTCCTTATTGATATTAGATGTTTTCGTTTCCCAAATCTTCAAGTTGAAAGGTGTTGATAGAAGTGGCATGGGTTGTGTGTTGCATTTGTTTTTTTGGACAATTGTTAGCAATGCGTCACAAACATCACTTTCACATGACAAATGGAGTTCATTCATATGGATGTTCATCCATGATTCATAGTTAGTTTTCAATTTATTTTTAATTAACTTTTAGTTTATTTTTAGTTTGCTCTTAATTAACTTCAAGTTCATTTTTGGTTAATTTGAATAATTTATTTTTAATTAATTTATAGTTTATTTATTATTTATAGTTAATTTTTAGTCAAATTATAATTAAATCTTAATTGCTTGTAATTCATTTGTAATTATGAAACCTTTTAAGAAGTTTTTCAGTGGGCACATGGAAATTTCTATGGAAGCTTCCTTGAGTTAAGTCCCCAACAGGGTATAAATAAAGGTAGGACCCCCCATTACCTTTAGTATGTTCAACATCATATTTTTGATGTATGATTTTGTTCTATAACCTTGTTTTATTCCTTTTATGTTTACATTTTTTTATTTCATTGTAATAAATATATATTTATATTTTGGTCTTACACACTTTGTGTTCTTAATTTTAGCCTTTGTTTTTATGTTTTGGTTGGGTGAAAGTATGATTAACCCTACAATAAAAGTGGCTATGAATAATTATAGTCATATTTTTACACTTAAATGCAAGAAAGTAAAGTTGAAACCTTTTCAATCATTGTCAAACCATCATGGTGCACAATATTTTTAATTCATAATATGTTGTATACAAAGTTTGAAAAAAATTAATGTATTAAAAGTAGGTCAAAAATATTTCTAAATTTAACTGTTGGAATTGTGTTCAAAAATATTTTTACATCAAAATATTGATATGTATTATTAAATTTTTACCTTGGCAGTTGGATGTGCATAAGTAAACTTTAGATGGCCATTAACCAAAAAAGTTAAAAAATTCAATATTTCATCTACTTGAAGCCTATTTTGTTTCTTTAAACAACCCATAAACTTGTAAAATATTTTACTTGCATTTTAAAAATATTTACTTAAATATATTTTAACCATGTGATTTTTCAATATCATTGACATAAATTCAAAGAATACGTTTGTATTGATCATTAAATTAAATAATAACTAAAAATTAATATGTTAAGGTTTGATTTATGGCTATTTTACATTTTTCTTGACAAGGATCATGAAATGTATACTTGATCATGCTTTCACCCAGTTCTTTTGTTTTGTGTTTTGGATTTAAATTTAGAACTATCTTTTGATCATTTATCTTCGTAGTTTTCATGTTCGTGACACAATGTGACTTGGTTTTCCATAATACAAAAATAGTTTGTCTACACATTGTCGTTGTTTTTCTTGTTCCACGAATGATTTCAATCACATCTTGTCAATTTGCATGGGATCATCCTTTGGTGTAGACGCCATTAATAGGGATGATGTGGTGGGTGATGGTTCCCAACACTTTTCTTAACATCATTCAAAAATTCTATTGTCACATCATACACTTTGGGCAATGTCTTGACTCAATGTTGTAGGATTTGATATTTTGAGCAATACATCTTTGACATCATTACATAATCAAAATTAGAATTGATTCATGAGTGTAGTTTCATCCCACGAAATATTGCATGTTAGTTGTTTGAATTTAGATGCATACATAGTTGTTAAGTGAGGTCTTTAGCAAAATGTTCACAACTTGCTTGTTGATGTATGTTCTTTGTCTAAATCTCCAGAAGTGGCACTAAATTTTTCAACAAATGCTTTAAATGATTTAGCAATGGAGATTGACATGTCAACAAAGGCGTAAACAACATTAAAGTTGTGTTTAATAGCAAGGTGCCAACAAGACCAATTTTAGTTAGGCCACTTGGGTAACAATGGGGGTGTAATCAAATGATTAGACACATTTGGTTGAGAAAAATTTGAAACTTTGAGCATGTCCCATCAAACTTGTTAGGAAAACTAATTTGTGGATCTTTTGCCCGAGGTGGTGTTGTAGGAATACACCACAATGATGTTAATGTTTGAGTACATTAGAGATGAACAACAGATTCACAAACTGATTGATTTCTTATTGCATGTGTTTAGGCACAATAAGGATTTATTCCGTGGATGTGACCATATTTTCTCTTGATGTAAACATGACTATAAAAATATGTAAAATGTGAATTTGACAAGAGGCGGGTGATCAGCAATCTTAATTGTTATTCAAAAAGTGGGTAGTCCATAACTTTTTGAAAATTTTATTATAATTTTGAAGAAAAGGGGTAATCCACACCTAACTTTAGAGAACCAAACTTATTGATGATAAGAATAAACATAGACCTAATGATAGTTTGTTCAAACTATCACGAGCACAACAATCATGAAGACATATGACAAAAGGATAGGTCCAAGTCTAAATCTAAAACATGAAACAAAGGAATCAAGATAAGAACACAAAGGGTAAAACCAAAAACACAAAGTGTGTAAGACCAAAGAAACAAACAAATCTTTATTCCAATGAAGTAAGAAAACATAAACATGAAAAGAATAAAACAAAGCTATGGGGTAGGTGTGCAAATAGGTGGACCAATTTGCCGTAGATCCAAAGAACTTATTTACTCAAAATCTTGATTAAATTTTGGAAATTACAATAGTTTACAATGATTTCCTCCATATTTTTTCATGTCATTAACGTGACATCTAAAGTTTCTCTTTTTTTAGGCATGCAAGAAAAAATATTATAAAACATATCTTCCTCCAATATGATATGGATTTAAAAAAATGCTCTTAATAAGCCCATTCAAAAATCCATAAGTATAATCCTAGAATTCAATTTTTTTTTTTTTGGGACCCTTAGCTTCTTTAATATAATATCTTATCAATTTCAAGTCCCTAACACACACCCCATCAATTAGTGGATCGTATCATAGTCCATAAAGAAATGGCAATCAAAGGTACGTTCAAAAGTTCATGGCTTTTACAATTTTTTAAATTTGTAAAATGATTTTGTGCATAATGTAGATATTCAAATTAAAATATTTAAACCAAGTTCATTTTAATAAGTTTCAAGATCTATAAAAAAACATGTGCATTGTAATGGCAACCACAAGACAAAATTGGCTTATGCGACACCCAAATTGATCCACCCATTTGTGCACGCACCCTATGGTGTAAGATTGTACCTTAGACTAATGTTGAATAAACTAAAAGTAATGAAGTCCCACCTTTATTTATACCTTTTGAAAACCTAATTCAAAGAAGTTTCCATGGAGGTTTCCATGTGCCCATTCATTAGGAAATTTTTTAATTTAAAAAAAATTATAAATGAACTACAAATTAATTAAATTTTTTTCTGAATTGAAATATTCCTATCCACACTAAGAGTTAATTGTGAATCAACTAAGAATTCATTAAAAATCAATTATAAGTTAAATAAAAATGAATTGGAAGTTAATTAAGAATGAACTGGGAGTTAATTAGGAATCATGGATGAACATTCATATGAATGAACTCCATTCACCATGTGAAAGTGGTGTTTTTGACAATATTTTGAACCAGAGCCAACTAAATTGTTGATGATTGCTTCATGTCGACTTAGAGACTTTGAACTTAAAGTAATTTACTAATTTCATTCCACTAAAATTCACTACACTTGAAGCAAGTTGTTGATGTTAAATCTAATATGTTTTGTTCATTTAAAATATCTAGTGTGGATAGGAATATTTCAATTGAGAAATAATTAGAAAATATAGTTTAATATGATACATCTCCAAAGCTTGACCTCCCATGTTGCAAAATCAAGTAGAATATCAAATTTTATACAAGTTGAAATGAGGAGCATATTTGTGAAAACACCCATTTTTTCATGAATATCGATAATTTTCCATCTTATGTCAATTTGATTATAAATTGTGGGATAACCTTTTAACATGAGTAAAAAAAATTATGACCAAACATAAAAGGCCCAAATTTTTTCTAAAACAAAACAAAATTAGGTGTTCAATGAAGGACATAACCATACATGGTTGATGAATAAAGCTACTGATGATAATACCTTTGGAAGAGGATTCAAGTAGATGTGTCTCCATTTCAAATAGAACTTGGGTATTAATTACCATGGTTGCTTTTAGGATTGTACTAATGGAATCCCCTTGGTGATGCATTAATTTCCTTGATGTTTCATTCAGACCATTGACTAATATTTTTGTACATGGAAAAAACAAAATAATTGGAAAAAGTTTGATATTTTGAAAAGTTATTACACATATGTAGAACATGTTTTCCAACCTTTGCAAAATTGGTTAGTTCAATTTAAGGTTTAACTTTGGCCTACTAACCATCACATGAACCATCAAATGTGGAATTACCATAAGAATATGAACTAGGACCCTATCATACATATTTGCACCTGTTGAAAAAATTGTCAATTCAATAACTAGACAAACCTCAAGCATGTGAACTAGTTGGATATTAGAGCAAGAACAAAAAACCAACTAAATCATAACTTCCAAAGTACTACCATTTAGAAAAGTTTACCATGTAGGCACAAGCTCCACACAAAATTTACTAATTGGATTACAAGTAGCACTGTAAATGTTGCCCTAGATCCTAGTCAAATTGAGTAGAATCAAGAGATATGAATAAGTAATAAAACTATTGATATTTGAATTCCAACAACATATAAGAAAACGAAAAAAAGGAGACCCCTACCTTAAAGAAACATAAACAAAACTAATAAGCATTTTGAACAATGGTGAAAATGCATGAAATGAAAAGAATGAACATCTACAATTAAACATTTTTAAACATAAAATGCAAACACAATCATTTTGTGATTGTCTTAGGAAAAAAAGGCATTTACATAAGCAAGCACATTGGAAGTGATGGAAAGGTCACTACAAAAGTTACTAGGTTAATGAAGGCATGAAATATTTGTTTTGTTTCATCCCATGGGTTTTTATTGCTCCTTGGTTCATTCCCTCCACCACCACCTCCACTCCCCCATCCTCTTCCTCTACCACTAACACCAACCTTGCTACCTCTGTCCTTCTTTATCTTTTCATCCCACTTGTTAAATGCATCCCTCTTTTCTCCCAATGCTACTTCAAGTGCCTTGCATGTTGCATCATGCATGATTTTCTCTCAATAACCAATTTTCAAGACTTGAAGGTATGTCTTCCCAAACTTTTCATGTTGTAGCAAGTCACCAAAATCTTCATACATAGCTACCCAGGGATTTAAAATAGATTCATACCAAGGGTTAGTAGGGATTTTTTCCCCCATTGAATGTTTTGTTGATTTGGGAGTTAAAAAGATTAAAATATAAGGAATAAACTAACCCTTTGTGATGTTCACACATGGAGATAGATAAAATAGTATCATGGGCTAATTTAACCTTTAGTTATAATTGTTCACATTGAGGGGCTCTCCAAATTATGGAAAAAGTTTGGGTAGTATGGGGAAACTTATGTTTTTTTTCATATTGCCCAAAATGGAGGCCATTTTGGAGTTCCTGATAAAGCTTTTCTAGGATGCTTGGATTTTTTGGTGCAATTTTGGAATCGGTATTATACATGAAAATTTGGGCAAATGATAAAGGTTGAAAAAATCAATTTTGAATTAAAATTTTCACTTAAAAAAGTCATCATGTTTCAAATATTTTTGGTAGTTTGGTAAATTTATGTTGCTTAATAATTTCTAGCATATCAAGATAGAGGTTGAAAAAAAATTCATTAATAGACTTTGGGTCTTGTTATGCACATTTTGGGCTTATAATGGACATTGCATCTTTTGTCTATTACAAGCCCAAAACATGCATAACATGGGTCCAAAGTGTGTCTAGGACCACATTGTTTATGTTGCTATGTTTTTGGACAACAAGTCAATGTATGTGGAAGAAATTGATTTTGTGACACAAAGTTCTAAAGGTTGTTCATAAATGACCATTTGACATATAGGGATGTGGCAAGGTGTGCATTTCTTTTTTTCATTTTTCATTGGTTTTTAATCTATGATTTTTTTATTGGATTTTCATGGGTACCAAAACTCTAGATTTTCTAGTGGCATCTATTTTTTTGAACCCCCAACTATGTGTTGTCAAACCAAATTAGACTCCATGCCTATAGACCATTCCCTTACTATTCCATCCAATGGTGCCCACATTTTTCCACCTTTTGTGCAAATAACTAAACATGTGACATCTAATATTCCCCCTTATTGACCCCCACCCCTAAAATTTTCTTTTTTTAGCAATAATAATCCCACCCTATTCCAACCTCATAAGTCTCCTTAATGTTCTAATCTTACTTTCACATGAGCCTACTACCAAACATAATGCCAACTTGAATCCATGTCACAATTCCTAACATGTTCATCTTTTGCCATTTCATTGAGTGTTTTGCCTATTGTGTGCTTGGGAATTTTTCATTAAAGGTCTAACAAAGTGAAAGCACAATTAGGGGACTATTTGGATTGTCACAATTGAAGTTCTTTTGGATTATAAATGAATTTAAAATGTAAATTAAATATCAACATTAAAATGATCAATATTTCAATTATCCATATGTGCAATAAACTTTAATGGGGATCATATTTAAAAATATGGATGAATTTTAACAAAAGAATGGATTCATAATGGACTTTTGAAATGATGGCAATATATTTGTCACTCATATAGAATGAAAAATTTGTAATTTGGTATTGGGTCTCCCATTTGAATGTGCTCAAAACATTTCACCTAGGTTTTCTTCGACCATAATTGTATTCTTGAATTCTTGCACCATCATTCAAAAATACAAAAAACCTTATTCTTTCCATTGGATAGGTTGGCTCAAAACCCTATGGATATCACTACAAGGCATCTATTTTTGTTATTCCCTCAATGGAGTATCATATTGCCCCCATGACAGGTGCCCATAAGGCACGAGAGGACTTGAATACGTTTGAGTTGATTTTTAGAAAGGGATTGGGAAAGCTTACAAGATTAACTTTATCACTGTGTTCAGGCTATGGCATCAAACACCCCCTTTCAGCCATCCACCCTATTCCACTCTCCTCCCCCACAACCACTTCCATCAAAACTTTACTTTGGGTCGTGTAGGTGAATATTCATGTGTAGTGTGCCCTTGCCTGCTTTTCCTCAACCCCTATTGAAACCACCTTGGCCCTTAAAACACATAAATTAAATGGTTTGTTTATTCCTTTCATGGGAAATTTTGGGCTTGATAAAAAAATTTAAATTTCTCCGAACTTTCTTTAGATTGGCATTTAGTTACTTGCCCTACCTCATAGTTAGTGGCCTTCTAATATGGTTTTTGAGCATCTACGTGATTATTTTCATCCAAAAGCAATGTTGGTTTCATTTTCACTATCATCACCATTTTTATGACATTCTTGGGGATTCTTGATTTAAATTTTTGTTTGACATCACCCTTTTCCATTGGAAAATGTGATTCACATCAACTTTGGCACCGTCCTTTTCCAATAACAATTGAAACCAACTTGAAACCTATTGCCCCTAATGGCCCACAAATGTCTTCCCATTTAGATGCTTGGCTTACAACTTGGGCAGTGATATTAATGTTTCACTTTTCATCAATAATGTTTTTTTTTTGTTTTTTGAATTTGACTTGGATTGCTTCGTCCTTTAGTCACATGCTTCCTTTCTAGTGTTTACATTTGTCCCATTGATCCTTTGCTATCCATTTATTATGATGTCCACATGAAAGTGATCATGTAACTTGATGTGTAACTTAATTACACAATTACTTAGGTAATTATTTAATGGGGTAAGTTGGGTGTAGGATTTCATAATTTGGTCATGTCATGTGCACCATCTGATGTTGTTTTCTTGTGATTAATTATGGAATCACATGGGGAACCATGTGATTTTGTTTCCTTTTGATTATTTGGGGAACCATGTGGTGGATAAATTTTAGGAAGTTTTTTTATTAGTTTCCTTTTGGTTAGTATATAAGGAGGTGTTTATGACCTTGAGAAACACTTTCATTTGTACAAAGTTATGGTATGAATACAAAGTTTGTGAGAATTGAAGTTTTGATTTTGGAAAGGCTTTTGGTTTTGAATAGTTTTGGTGTTGTTTGTGTGTAGTTCATGGTAGGAGAATGGTGAGGCTTGCATAGCCAATAGAAAGGTGGGAGGATAATTTTACAACAAAAAAACATAGATTTCATAGTTATGTAGTAATCATACATAGTTTCAATCCTAAACCCGTTCGTGTTGTACAATCACACAATGAAACATGATGCCATTTGGTCTGTCTTTGCATTCATTGTAAAGGAATCATGGTATCATGTGGTTTGGGAACAATTACACGGTTTTCCTTTTTCTGTTCTCCATAGATCCGGATGTCATCTGAACAATGTCCTCTTTAAGGATGAGGTTTGAACCTTTGTATACTTTGTCATCACTAATCCTACCCATGGAAATTTTTTGGCCCAAGTGTCTTCTACACAAGAGTTTTGTAGCATCACAAGTAACATAAACAAAAAAATGAAATCATTGAGATCCCCACGAGTAGGAAATCAATTCCTCCTCTTAGCAAAAGCAGTCTTTTATTGTTTACATAAAGAAGCTAATGATTCTTTACAAGATTGGGCCAACAATGTGTATGCCAACACCATGTGACACTTGGAAGGTCCCTCCTTTCAATCCTCACGACCTACTTTAAACAAAGGATTTCAAAAGTTGCAAGCCTCCACAATCTTAAGTTGAACAATAGTAATGGGATTGCCCACTTCTTAAGTTCCATTGTTCTTAGTTCTCAAACTTGTTGCTTATTACCACCTTAAATATTTTATTCATCATCAGTAGTTGAAGAGTGTTTGCTAGCATTGATCTTGATCATGGAAATTATTCATATGTTAAACTATGAACCGCATTTGTTTCTTAGTCTTTGTTTTTTTCCCTTCTTTTCTTTCTTCTCTTGTCCGCTCCCCCCTTATTCCTTGGAATAAAGTTTTGCTGGTTCGGATCAATTTCTAGGACTTTGAGCCCATTCAAACTACCAATGAAGTATCTTGGAAGTTCTTCTAGTCAAGGATAAGCACATCAACCGTAACATGGGTCAGGTTATATATCCTACGGACCACTTGCTGCTTTTCCTTTGGCAAAAAGAGGAGAAAGAAAACAAAACAAGACTTGAGCGTGAAGTTTTCTCCAAGTGCCTAACAGCTTTATCCGGATTACTTGGCACTGTTGACGGCAGGCAAAGAGATTTGCACCACACATAGCCACCCACATTTTGCACTCGGGGCCACAAACTCCCAAATTTCAAGACTCCAAATTCCTCCACTGGAAAACATACCATCAAACTTCACAGCTTAAAATCAGGTCCCTTTGTTTGCTCATTTCCATTCCACCACAATTTAGGGTTGGGCCTTGAACAACTGACTGCATGGCCTCAGCCAGTAAGCCAGCACCCACCAGAGCACAATGGAGGATGATGGATGACATGTGGATGGGAGATACTTTTCCGTGTCCAATAACTAACCACAATGGTTATGTACGTAAACCATCCACATCCATCTACCTAGCTAGAAGTCAACAAGTAGTTTATCTAGATACCTTCCTTTGTAACAAGGGGTGTGTCACACTGTGGCCTTGCCATTTACATTCAAAAGTATCTTAATGCAAAAAAGAAGAATTATGGCAACTCAAATATTTCATCCTGCAAAAATATAATCTTCCAAAATAATCCTCTAAAAGGAACCAAAATCCTTCAAGATATTATAACTCTGATAACTAATCTCAAGTTTCAGCACAAGCCAAAATATCATCTTTCAAAACTCCTTGTATAAAAAATAGACCTTATTACCTAGGGGCCAAAATCCCTTGAGCTACGATACTCTATAATGAAATCTAAACACAATATCCTTGCCTCCTTGGTAGGAAAAGCCAATATACTCTTACATTCCCTACCTACTTATCTGCATACATAATATGTAATCACTTACATAGGTAGTTACCTAAACTACCAATTTGTAAGAGTGAGCCTGGAAGGGGTTAGGATAGGTTACCAATGTGGAACCTTGGTAAGTCCACAACTGGGCTATAACAGGTTTCCAAACACGTTTGGGCATTCCATGGAGTAGGCCCTGAAGTGGTAGGCTTATATTTTATGCGTTAATTTTAACTTCGGCTACAAGCTTGGAAAGTGAGGGCTTAAACCCTGGAGGTAGTTTCTGCAGAAGTTACTGATAGAGGTTCCCTTTTCCAAGGTATAGGTATTTGCCATTTATAGGGGCTGGAACCACGCCGAAAATTAAAGGTTCATTAAATAATGCCAAAAAATTGGCTAAAGGGCCAATCAGGTCGACATACTCACTAAAAACAAATTTCCTTAAAAACATTCAAAAGGGAAGGTGAAGTGTCAGGTAATACCCAACGTAGTAATCCTATACAGCGCTGTAAGGGCCCACCCTGGTAGCGTTTTTTGGGTTTCTAAATTTTGCCAAAATGAAAGGGAATATTCTGTCAAAAATATTCCCAAGAATCGCCAAATTACCAAAAAGAATAGGGGAAATTTTCGCCCAATTTGGACTCTGATTTAAAAAAAAGAGTTTGCTAGGGTTTTAAAAAACTAGTTAAAAAAACTATTTAGACAGGTTCTTTAATCATGTCGCCATTTAATGCTAAATCCCTCTTGGGATGCTAGCCAATGCCCCCAAAAAGAAATGAGCTGACCGAATATTTTTCAGAGCATTTGAAAATTTGAAAATCGGGGTACTTATTAGCTTCAGAGTGGCCACTGGAAACTTGGGGAACATGTTGGGAACACAGTGGGAACCTCATGGGGGTTCAAATTGAGAACAACAAACATCCAACACCCCACCCTCCCCCAAAAGACAAAACAAGCCTTTGGGCCCCTTGGGTGCATGCTGCCTCACCTCATTGGTTGTTTTTGCCTACCTGTGTCCTTTGCCATTCTTGGCCTTGGCTAATGGTAGTGGCATGAACTATGCGTGTACATATTCAAGTGACATACTTGGGGGTACTTATTCATGCTGGTTTTTATTTGTGAGGGGGGGGGGGTGCGCCCACAGTTTCTTTTGCAAGGAGCAATTTGTTTGACCCATCACCAATATTTTTGGAACATGGGGGCACTCCCCCAACATAGAAGCCTTCCCTCCTCCAAAATAGAAATAGGTCATATAAATGGAAGTTGAACAATGGCCAAACACAATGGGATAAAAATGAGGTGCTATTAGGAATGTCCTAAGGAACTCATTGGGAACAGACAAAAAACAAAAATTCACCACCCCCCCTCCCCCCCAAACCCAAAAGAAAAACCACTAAACACCCCTGAGCCTTCTCATCGGCTGCATGAAATTTCTATTTCCAAAATTGTTTATCAGTATTTTCAACCTGGAAATTAACCTCTCCTATTAATTAGATGAGGTGCCTCCCTAGTTCAATTTTTTTCTTTTTTGCAATGAGCCAATTTGATTGGCCCATCACTCAAAAAAAAGGAAACTATGAAGGCTCCCCAGAATAGAAGTTCACATTTTGAAGTATAGAGTTCCTCCCCTTTGGCCCAGGTATATAGGTGAAAGGAGGACAACATTTGGCAAAGCATATGGGATAAAAGTGAGGTGATATGGAGAACATCTTGGGAACATATCAAGAACATGATGGGAAACTATTGGGAACTCAAAGGGAACATGGTAGGAACATATTGGGAACCAGAGAAAAATGGAAAAAAAATCTTGCTGCCCCACCCCACCAAACTTAAAAGGAAAAAATGCAAGGCACCTTCATTGCTTGCTTGGGTCTTCCCATTGGCTCCATGAAATTTCTCTTTGTAAAAGAGTTCCTAACTATTTTTGGCCTGGGCTAATACCCTTTGCAATGAACACCCTACCTATTTAGTAAGGTTGTTTTTGGAAGAAAAAATGCATTAAATAATTGGCACCCTCCAGCCCGAATCCCCTCTACCATTTAGCCTTTTATATTTCATTACACCACAGTTGATCACTCCCTAGTAGGTATACATACTTGGAAGATTGTGGGCCCTTGAATGTAAGGGGCCTTGTTCTTTTCCTGATCTTGGAGCTTGGATTATACTATGTGGTTAGAACTAGTCCAGCATTAGAGTATTACTTGAAGAGTAGTGGCCAAAATCTATGCACGGCACCATGCTTCTAATTTAGTCAAAACTCCAGGACTCTTTTATGCCCACATTCTTTTCACCTCTCCCCCCTAAATTTGGTACACAGAGTAAAAGGATACCTATAACACGGATACTAAACACCACTTTCTTACAACCGGATACTTACTAATATCAAGGGTAGAGTTAAACGAGAAATGAATATTTTATATATAATCTGCAAGTAGGCCACAATCCCCAAAAGAACATTAAAGGGAGGAAAATGTGATCTCTTCACAATTCATCAATTCATCAAGATCAACCTTAATGAGTTTTTTTTGGCTGTACGAGGCATTAAGGGTAGAACCGCACATCATTGAACACTTACTTATTATAAAGGGGTTGAATATTTTACTTATTCCTTCACCAAATTGAGTGATTTTTGAGTCATTGGACATTGCAAAGTGGAGGGCTACAAATGTTCTTTGACCGTCAGAAATAAAAGGGGCAATGCAGAAAACACAGGAAGAGGATGAGTGATATTTGCTTCAAATTCTTCTTGAAGAAAATAGCTTTAGACCCCTCTCCAGTTTCAGCCTGATATTTTTCTCATCTCTAGTCTGTTTTAAGTGATTTAAAATGTAATGGGTGTGCCAACCACCAAGGCTTTACAAAATGGTTTTGTATTGCAAGACCAAAGATGCAACAATCAGAAATTTTAGGCTTGAAATCTTAATTTGATTTAATGCACCCATTGGCGAACATTGACCCCTTTACACCAAATATGTCATATTTTCCTCATTCTTTTACTGAATTGAACAATGTTTGCATTGTGGGGAGTGCTATGCGAAGAAGGACTACACATATTCTTTGAGCTTCAGAAGCAGAGGAACAATGTGTGAGGATTCGATCTCATTTGACTTATTAATTAAGTATTCACTTGCTGGCCTATCAAGCCTCAAGACCTGGTCCAGAAAGAAAAATGTTATTTTCTTTCCAGTCGTACTAATGGAAAATAAAAATGGAGGTGTTTCAAAAATCACGATGCCAGATTCCACAGGAAAGAAGATAAGAAAACATACTCTTGGTCACATGCCCTCCAATTATACCCAAACAAATGGAAGCAGGTATTTACATCCTGCAGAATAGGCCTGTCCACCCAAGAAAGAATACGATGGGGTCTCGTAGTGTACGTTCCAACCATATTACGACTGCCAGGCTTTACAAAAAACAAAGGTGGGTGAGTTTTCCATTTTTGTCGACCCAGGCGGCCCAATTTTTTTTTTTTTTCCCATAATACCTGAGACGTATCTGGTGATATCACAGGTGAAAAAAAAAGAAAAAAAAGTGGCGCCCAATTTTTATGCCATGTAAAGAAGCCCATGTATGGGAGCTTCATGAAAATTGTGAACTCCAGTAGCTATAGCTTCCTGCCTCAAGGTCCCTTATTTCCATCAAGCACCTGTCCTGGGGCTTTTACCTTACAACTTACATTGAACTTTGGGAGGGCCTATATTCAACCCAAATCAAGCATTCCTATTGGTGGAAAAGTGGAAATCAGCTCTAATGGCTTTTTTACACTATGAGTCAACGCTACACTAGAAAAAATCTTTTCAATCTGCCCCCAAGTTACTAATAAATGCTGAGCTTTATGAGCTTTGTATTGGCCCCAAGGCTGGAAAAAGGATACCATCGAATTTGGGAGGCCAATTTGCAACCCTTGGGGCCAATGTTCCAACATTTATTAATATCCTGACACTACTCAATGTTCTAGCATTTATTAGTAACTTGGGGCCAAACAACAAGCCAAAAATGCTTGAAGTTGGCCCCAAGTTTTTTTTGGCCCCTGACTCCTAGTGTAAAGCGGGCCTAAGGTCACCATTTCTAGCAATGCCTTACACTAAAACCAGGTGTAATTTTAAGTGTCATTTATTATTATGACAACCTGCACCAAATTGCCTTCGGGGAAATTAATCTTATGCCAAAAAACCCCTAATGCAAAGAAAAACTCTTATAAATTAAATTGCCATAAGAAGTAATTTTCGGTATAAGGTGCTCCCCAACTACACTACGCAATGATGGCCACGTTTATAAGGAGGTTGAAAATGAATTCTTTTAAAAAATGGCCAGAAGACATGATGTCAAAATAATTCCCAACTGATGTTGCTGGGCGACCTACTTGCCAAAATAATTCCCAACTGATGTTGCTGGGCGACCTACTTGCCAAAATCAAAATTTAAACCTTGCATGCATTCCACCCTAAGAAATATTGTTTTACATAAGGTGCTCTTCAACGACAATACAAAAATAATGGCCACATTCATATGGAAGTTGAAAACAAATTTGAGTTTTTTCTAAAAGCTGACAGAAGATATGACATCAAACAATTCCCAATTCTTAACTATGGGGACTCGTGTGGCATGTGCCACTGGCCCAAGTGTGAACAGGATTGTGTACTTACTCCAAGTGTGAACAAGACCATGACTCTAGAGCTCAATTGTGAAATTTTTTTTGTTTAAATTTAAATTAAGCTGCAGTGACAAATATTACTCAAAATCTAATATGGAACCCACAATCCAAAATGGTGAGACATTTAATATTAATTTAAAAAAGTCAACACATAAGAAAACCAACATTGATCCAATAGGTGACAATATATTGTGAAAAAAGACTGAAAGTTTATCCTAGAGAAAGAGTTTTTGCTTTTTGATTTTTGATTTTTTGATTTTTTAAGGGTTTTAAACCTAATGTTTTTTTTTTTTTGGGGGGGTGTATTTTAACGTTACACAATAAATATAATAATATTTCACAATTCAGCACTATACTAAATAATGAAGCTGGGTTTTCTTGATAGTTTCTATTAGATTGGGTGCATGGCAGGTATTTATCAAATTTGTGAATAATTCCAAAAAATAATTAATATGTGCCTAACCGGGCTAGGTACTAGCATATTTTACAGCGCATGCCCCCCTTCCCTCAATCAATGAGATGATTCCTGCATGTGCATTTTGACTCGTACTCTTAACTTAAAATTTTTTTTTATGATATCTCTCCGAAGACATGCACTGTAAGTTTTTTAATCAGACCGGACAAAAAAAAATTGTGTGGCGGTGGCTTTTGAGAGCAACCTGGAGTTTTTTTTAAAATTAAACAAAAAGTTGCTGATATTTCAAGTCCTCACAAAAAGTATTTGTGTTCGACGGAATCGCCCATGCGTGTTTTTGTGAGCGCGAGAGAGGGAGGAGAGAGAGAGAGAGAGAGAGGTTTGTCGGATTGCAAGCGGGGATTTCATATTTCCTAAACGTATTGCTGTTTTGAGAGGAGAATGAACGAGTCGAGGGAAGGACAGTTTTGGATTTGGCACTGAAAATTAGATGCACTAGTGTTGCTACTGAGGGGAATTTTCTTGGTCTTTGTACGAACTTCTAAGAAAAGAGGTTTTGTTTCTGGAGCTCCTGCATCATTTTTGGTAATGGCGAACAAGGCATTTGAAGGTGGAGGTGACGGGAGGCCAGCGGAGACGGTGATGGAGGAGGGAAGAATGTCTCCGTTTTCATTACTTGGCTGGAGGAAGTCTCCCTCTCCCGTAAACCCACAAAGTACTCCAGAGAAAACTCTTGTTTATTACAACCTGTCTGTCAGAAATCTGAGCTACAAGGTGCAGAACATCCTCTCAGATGTGGCTCTTTTCAATTCCTAATGTTCTCAATTTCTCAAGTTCTTTGTCAACACCACAGTAATACTCTACGGTACTTCCTGGATGGAAGACATTACTGGAGGAAAATGTCGTCCGCAGGGCGGCAATCGCCGTGATAGTTCAGGAAGTACTAGTACATGTTTGTTGCGTGTGTGCGAACTGAAAGTGAGCCATAGAGTATGCACGGCTTGTCTCGAAAGAGTCCAGTCCTTTCCTGCTCCATGCAAGTTGATATAGCGGAAGATCAATGAATTTCTCGGGGATCAAAATTCTGCTTTGAAGTTCTAAAAAAAATGCCGTAGATTCTTTGTGGAGCTGATGGGAAGAGGTTTTAGAGCTCGTTTCCGTAGATATCGATCGTAGCCACGAAACGGAGCCGGAACTGCTGAAAGGCAGTAGTGAGCCAGGCAGGTTTGTCGGGATGCACCGCAGAATAAATGATATGATCGGAGGTTTTGTCTCGTATCATGAAGAACCTGGTCTGATTGCAGGTGAAAACAAAAGTAAAGAAGGTGGTGCAAGACAAAGTTCTGCTCAACAATGTCACAGCTCGAGCAAATCACAGCGAGGTCTTGGCGATTGTTGGACCGTCAGGTTCGTCGAAGACAACTTTTCTGGATGCATTGGCAGGTCGAATCGACCCGCGGAGTCTTCATGGACAAATTCTCGTCAATCAAAGCCCAATAGATGCGGCATTCAAACGCGTGTCTGGATATGTTATGCAGGTTGGTGGTTAATCAACTCCTGTCATTGATTTTTTTCCCGTGCTGTTGCTGTGTATTGCTGCGATGCAGCCAAGAAATACATTAGAATAAGGTTGTTCAAGGAAATAGATTTTTTCAGTATGGCCTTGCCCTCTGAGGTGTAGCTATTGCATTCGTTCTCTACACTTTCTGCTCTTTATCTTGTTATTGTCTTGATCTCCGTCAGTGTTGGATAGTGAAGGGATTTCTGAAGGTTCAAATAATCTACCCTGCAACCAATCTATATAATCCAGTTGCCACAACAGAAATACATATTCCTTGCTGCAGTTAAGAATCTAGTACTTCTGTGGAATGGTGCAGGATGATGCCCTCTTCCCTTGTCTGACCACACGGGAGACGCTAATGTTCAGTGCCCGGCTGAGGCTACCTGGTTCCATGTCATATCAAGAGAAAGCACAGCGTGTAGATTCTCTAATTCAGCAGCTGGGCCTTGTGTCATGTGCTGATACTTATGTTGGTGATCAGAAGGTTCGCTCCCCTCCATCTCTTCTCTCTATCCCATGCATTGTGCAGTTGTTTGGTCTTTGTGCAAACTTCAGCGTACTTGTTTATTAGGCGCTAGTGACAATCTGGGTCACTCTTTTATCCTGTCTATGTGCAATCTGAGGTTCCTAACATCTGTGTAACTTTTTGCAAATTAGATTAGGGGCGTGTCAGGTGGAGAGAGACGCCGTGTTTCCATAGGTGTGGACTTGATCCATGACCCGTCTGTCTTGTTCCTAGATGAGCCCACATCTGGCCTCGACAGTACCTCAGCTCTTCAGGTGATGCAAATACTGTCTCAGATGGCAGTCACACGCCATCGAACTGTTCTATTGACAATTCATCAACCCAGCTACCGGCTCATTGAAACAATCAACAAGTTCCTGGTCTTGGCAAGAGGCAATGTCATCTATCATGGTGGAATCTCAGGAATGGCGGATCACTTCAGTGGCCTTGGGCATTCAATGCCAGAACATGTAAGTGTGTTCCCTTTCTCTGACAGTCCTGCTTGCAGAATGTATAACAATGACCAGCATGGAAGGGCTGCAAACAAACACTTATCAATGCCAATTGATTGCATTCAAAGTAGGTCTATGCATTTCATTGGTT
>Ga0116227_10008708_pt1 | contig 18901 bp, 13 predicted proteins | sample S1TSphgellanicum_FD_89693 | JGI IMG/M metagenome (GOLD analysis project Ga0116227, IMG submission 89693) | Host-associated microbial communities from peat moss isolated from Minnesota, USA - S1T2_Fb - Sphagnum magellanicum MG | ecosystem: Host-associated > Plants > Peat moss > Unclassified... | reverse complement strand
GTCCTGACGCCCGGCCGGCTCGTGCGCATCATCGGCCGCGCCGACGGCAAGACGTTCGACGCCGACGAAATCGATACCGACGTGACCGATCCCGATTCGTACACGTACGACCCGGGCGACGCGGCCGTCGCGCCGGCGCCGGCTTATGTACCGGGTTTCGCCTACCCGCCGGCGTTCGGCGTGTGGTACGGCGTTGGATATGGGCGGTCGTCCGTTCCGGCGTGGCCCGCGCCGCCGCGCGGCCGCCCGCCGGCCCCGCGCCCGCCGGCGCCGCGCCCTCCGCGCCCAGTGGTTCCGGTCCACGCGCCCGCCGATCCACCGCGGCGGCGCTAACGCGCGTTATTTGCTACTGTACTGAAATCTTGGCCATCATGCCCAGATCCTCGTGATCGAGGATGTGGCAGTGGTACATGAATTCGCCGCGGATCACCGGGTCGCGGAAATCGATCATGAGGGTCAGCCAGCCCGGCGTCACCGAGCCGTCGGGATTGTGAATGCGCGGCGGGATATTGTAGCTATCGTACCAGGAGTACGGCAGGCCCGTCCCATGACCGTTGACGGCTTCGACGATGAAGTGGACTTGATGGATGTGGAAATCATGGACCTCGTCGGAGTCGTTGAGCACGTTCCATTCCTCGACCGTGCCGGCGCGCGCGATGAAGTGCGGCGGGTCGGACATCGAGAACAGTTTGCCGTCGATGTAGAACGCCGTGCCGTCGGCGTTCTCGGAGAACACGGTCACGCGCTGCATCGCGGGCGCCGGGAGCGCGTGCGCGAGGATGCTATCACGCATCGGCACGACCCGGCTCGCCAAGATTTGGCCGAACGTTGGATAGGTGTGCCGCGCCGCCGTCGCCGTCGTCGCCGCGCTGCCGAGCGTCGCGAGAATCTGCGGTGGATCGGGATCGCCGGTCAGGCCCGAGTAGAAGCAATTCGCCCGCATCACCGTCGGCTTGTTCAATCCCACGACAACGAACTCGGCGCGGGCGGCCGGTGGAATGATCAGATGCTGGCGGACCTGGAGCGCGGGCGAACCCGCATAGCGATCCAGCGCGACGCCGTCGAGGGCGACGAGGATCAGGGGTTCGCCGTCGATCGAGAGGTCGAGGTTGCGGATCGAACTGGCGTTGGCGACTCGGAAGAGCTGCGGTTCCCCCGGTGCGATCGCGATCTTCGGTTGGAACTGTCCGTCGAGCAGCAGCTGGTAGCCCGGGTCCGGCCCGTTGCACTTCACGACCGCGGCATGCGCCGCGGCCGCGGCGTGCCGGGCAGGCCGGTTGCTCGGATGGGCCTGGCCGAGCAGCGGAATGCGGCGCATGATCAGGTCTTGTTCGCGCATGCCGGCCAGGATCGGCAGGTGTTGTTGCAGCCCCTCAACGACGATCAGGCCCGACATCCCGCCGTCGCCGACCTGTTGCTTGGTCTCGCCGTGCGGATGGGTGTGATACCAATAGAGTCCCGGTTCGGCATCGGCGGGCAGTTGCACGCGGTACAGCAAGGTCTGGCCGGGCAGCGCCAGCATTGTCAGGACGTCGTCGGAGCCGAGCTTCGGCGAGACGCGGAGTCCGTGAAAGTGCAGGTTGGTCACGTTCGTCTGGGTGGGCGCCCCGAACGAAACGCCGGCCGGCAGGTCGTTGGTGTAGTGGACCTCGATCGTGTCGCCGGGGTGTACGCGGATCGTCGGCGGATTCGGGGCGCCGTTGAACCACATTTCGGGCAGGCTCGTGTAGGGATTCCACTCGGCGGCCAAGCTGAGCTTGGCGACGCCGTTGCTGGCCGAAACGACCGGCGGCAGAGTCAGCGGCGCTCCGCTCACGGACCCGCGCGGGGCCGTGAACGCCACCCGGACGGGTTTCTCGAAGGCGATCAACGTCGCGCCGAGCGAGCTCCGCAGGCCGCAGAACGGGCCGGTGAACGCGAGTGGCCCGTCGTTCGCGCCGGCGAGCGACGACGACGCGAGCGCGAGGACGAAGAGCGCGAGCCGGGTCAGCATGCCGCCGGCCGATTCAGCGTGGGAAGATGAGTTTTCGCTTGAAGAACTTGGCCGCCGGCAGATCCTGCTCGCGCGCGGTGCCGACCACGAGGGCGCTCGAGTTGCGGCGGTCGAGCAATTCCTCGAGCCGCGCGTCGCCGAATTTGTCGATGCGTCCCAAGTGGATGACGGCGGACCGGCCGTCGTACAGCGGCGCCAGCTTCGGGACCAGCTCCTCGAGCGTCAGCATCCGCAGATCTTGCAAGTCGAAGTGAAAGATGCGCAGATCGAGGGCCTTGGCCAGTCGATCGATGACGGCGGCCTCTTCGTCCGGCGTCCCGCCACAGATCAGGAGGGCCGCCGCGGAGCGTCGGAAGCGGAAGAACGAGATGGCCGGCGGCCGTTCGAAGTCGCGCGCGACCGCATCGACCTCGCGTTCGATGGCCGGCGGCAAGACCGCATCGTCCGAGAGCCAGCCCGCGGCGTGCGGCACGCCCTGGGGCCGGCGAAACGAGTCGACGAGTCCGGCTAAGTCGCTGACGGCCGGGGCGGGTTCCGGGTTGGACGGCACCTCGATCATGTCCAAAGAGTATCATCGTTCCCCGTACGTCAAAGTGGGCCGTTTGGACTAGTCGGGCCAAGCAAAGGAGCCCTTCGTCGTGGGTCTCGTCGTGAGCCTCCCCTTCGAGAGCCTCACTTCGAGAACCTCACTTCGAGAACCTCACTTCGAGAGCCTCAGTGCGCTCGCGGTCAGCTGCTCTTGGCCAGCCTCTGGGCGCCGAGCCAAGGTTGTAGCTCGACAGCTTGCTCGATAGGCTTCGAGAAGAGAAAGCCTTGTCCGCTCTTGCAGCCCAAACTCATCAACTTGCGCCGTTGCGTCTCGCTTTCGATGCCCTCGGCGATCACTTCCATTTCCAGCGAGTGTCCGAGCGTCACGACCATCGCCACGATCGGCTCGTTGGCGATGTCGCCGCCCGCGCCGCTGACGAACGAGCGATCGATTTTCAGGGCGTCGATCGGGAATTTGTGCAGGTAGCGAAGCGACGAGTAGCCGGTTCCGAAATCGTCGATGCACAGTCGCACGCCCAGGGCCTTGAGGTGCGCCAGAACCGCGGCGGCGCGCGGGCCGTCCTCCAGCAGCGCGCTCTCGGTGATCTCGAGCATCAGCCGCTCCGGCGCAAGCCCGCTGACCCGCAACGCCTCCGCCACGTGCTCGACGATCGCCGGTTCCATCAATTGCGTCACCGACAGGTTGACGTTCATCGTGATCGGCCGGGCTCCGGGAAGGGCGGGTTCGCGGGCCAACATCGTGCACGCTTCGCGGAGCGCGAAGCGGCCGAGTTCGATGATCGCGCCCGATTCTTCGGCCAGCGGAATGAACGTGCTCGGCGGGATCGGCCCCGAGACGGGGTGGCGCCAGCGCATCAATGCCTCGAGGCCGTCGGGTTCGCCGGTTCGCAGGTCGACGACGGGCTGGTAAGCCAGATGGAACTCGCCGCGGCCGAGCCCAGCGTGGAGGTCGGTTGTCAACCGCATGCGCAGCGCGAGCCGATGTTGCATCGCATCGTCGAAGAGGACCGCCATGCCGCGGCCCAACGATTTTGCGTGATACATCGCGGCGTCGGCGTTGCGCACGACGTCCTCGGCCCGAACGTAGGCATCGGTGCCGACCACGACGCCGGCGCTGGACGTGACCGACACCGCGTTCCCGTCGATCTGAACCGGCGCGCGCAGCACGTCTTGGACTTGTTGCGCGAACGCGTAGGCGGCCGGTGCACCGCTGACGGAGCCGAGCAACACGGCAAATTCGTCGCCGTGAAAGCGCGCGACCAGGTCGTTCGGGCCCCGCAGCGAGAGCAGCCGGCGAGCCGTGACGATCAGTAGCCGGTCGCCGGCGTGATGTCCGAAACGGTCGTTGGCCACTTTGAAATCGTCGAGGTCGATGAAGAGGACGGCGTAGTTGTCGCTGCCGCCGCGCCGCTGCGCGATCACGCCTTCGAGATGGTGGATGAACTCCGTGCGGTTGGGCAGCGACGTGACCTGATCGTGGGTTGCCGCGTACCGCAGGCGATCGTCGACGGCTTTGCGCTCGGTCACATCGCGCACCATCGCGACGGCGACGACGTTGGATGGTGCCGAGACCGCGACGATCGACACGTTGATCTCAGCCCAGCGAACGGTGCCGTCGTCCCGGCGCACTTCGCGTTCGAAGACGTAGGTCGTCCCGCGACCGGCGGCGATTTCTCGAAACTCGCGGTCGTCGCCCGCGACGATTCGCGCCCCCGGGCCGAGCAGCTCGCTCACCGTCGCGTTGGATTCAATCGTAGCGCCCTCGGCGTCCAGGAGCGCGATGCCCATATGGGAGCGATCGAAGACGGCCCGGAACTGCGCTTCGGTCAATTGCAGCGCGCGTTCGGCGTGCTGCCGTGCGAGCTCGGTCGAGAGCATCCGGGCTTCCTGCTGGACGCGTCGCAGCTCGCGACGGTCGCGACGCACGATGGCCCGGGCGATCGAGGCGATGATGCCGACGCTCAGGAGCGAAGCCAGCAGCGCCAAGACCACGATCAGAATGTGCATCCGCCCGGCGCCGGCCATTCGCGCCTTGAGCAAGACGTCGAGCTCACGCTCCATCGCGTCGGTCAAGGCGGCGCTTTCAGCGATGAGCCGGCTGCGGCGCGCACGCATCTCGTTCGCGTGGGGCGCGACGTTCGCGCCGTGCATCGCGCCTTCGAGCAGGTGCCAGAAGGGCGCCGCGTCGGCATTGAAGGCATCCCAGCGGGGGCCGAGCCGCGTTCGCAGACCGGCGTCGGCCCCGAACGCGCCGTCGACGTCGATTCCCAACGTGCCGCGCGCGACCGTCGCTTGCGCGAGCATGCCCGCGATCGCGATTCGGTCGGGGACCGGCACACGCCCGGAAACGGCGCCGGCGACGACGGTCGAGTCGGCGAGTGTCAGCCAGTGCAGCACGTGGGGGTTCATGTCGAAGGCCGCGTCCTGCAGATCGCCTTCGATGACGTTGGGCTCGAAGGAGAGGTCCGAGGCGTCGCTGATCAGCGCCGTCGAATGTTGGAGGGCGTCTTCGAACCGGCCCAAGGTGGCCGGAGAAACGTGGCGGCTCACGGCCCGCCAGGTCTCCCGAATCGGCGTCATCACGTCGTCTTCGAGCGTCCCCGTGCCGGCCACCGTGCGCGTTCGGGCGTCGAGCTTTCCGAGCAGCCGTTCCACCTCACCCCGGGCCGGAGCCGCGACCGGGCGCCCGAGCGGGAGGGTCGCCACCTGTTGCAAGAGGCGCACGGAATCGCTGGCGAAACGCACGCCTTGCTCTTCGGTGCCGAGCCGGGTGGCGGCCGTGCTGACCTCAACGTATTGAGCGTAGGCCACGCCGAAGATCGGCAACGCGAAAAGCAGCGAAAGCATGAGGAGTCGCAGCGGCGAAACGAAGCTCGAAGATCGAGCCGTGGCGCTTTCGGGCTCGGATTGAAGCGGCAGAGAGGGGACCCCCGGATTGAGAACTCCGGCCTAATATTGGCTGTAATGTACTTTTCGGCCCTGGTGGCAAGCAGCCGGAAGCCGCCCTAGTAACGATATCGTGACAAATTCGGCAGGATGTTAGGGCCTTCACAGCCGCTTCATGCCGCTTTCTTCGGTACGCGTTAGCGTTGGTGCATGAGCACCTTCCGTCGCATTCTCGTTCCCGTAGACGGTTCGCAACCGTCCGAGGAAGCCGTGGCTTTCACCCTGCGGCTCGCGAGCGAGTGGGCCGCGGAAGTGATCTTCGCCCACGTGATCGACGCCGACCGGCTCGTGTGCGCCGAGGTTCCCGGAATCGACGTCGGTGCCGTCCTCAATGACGCCGCGGGCGACGGCCGCCGCCTCCTCGAGCGCGCCGCCGCGTCGGCCGCCACGCTCGGGCTGACCGCCCGGACCCGGTTGCGCGAAGGCCGCACCGTCGAGACGCTCCTGGCGCTCGCCAACGACGACGGCGCCGATCTGATCGCGATCGGAAGCCACGGCCGGTCCGGTTTCAAGCGGCTCATGATGGGCAGCACGACCGAAATGCTGCTGCGAAGTTGCCACCTGCCAGTGCTCGTCGTCCACGCGGCCGAAGCTGCCCCGGAGGCCACGCTGGAGGTGGCGTTACCCGCCGCGCTTTAGAATCAGGGTCGCCAGCGGCGGCAACGTCAGCTCGATCGAGTAGGGCTTCTCGTGGGCGGCGACCTGCTGTGCCGTCAGCACGCCGTTGTGCACGCCGCTGCCGCCGTAAATCCCGGCGTCGGTGTTGATCGCTTCGACGTAGTTGCCCTCGGCCGGCACGCCTAGCCGATACCCGTGGCGGACGACGGGCGTGAAATTGCTGACTACGATCGCGACGTCGCCGGGGTCGCGCGCGCGGCGTACGAAGGCCACGACCGAGAAGGGCCGGTCCGAGACGATCCACTCGAGCCCCGCGCGCTCGGCGTCGAGTTCGTGCAACGCGGGCAGCCCGCGGTACGTGCGGTTGAGGTCACCGACGAGCCGCTGCACGCCCGCGTGCGCGCCGTCGTCGAGCAGATGCCAATCCAGGCTGCGATCGTGGTTCCACTCCCGCTCCTGCGCGAACTCGCCGCCCATGAAGAGTAGCTTTTTCCCCGGGTGACCGTACATGTAGCCGAAGAACGCGCGCAGATTCGCGAAGCGCTGCCAGCGGTCGCCGGGCATCTTGCCGAGCAGCGAGCCCTTCCCGTGCACGACCTCGTCGTGCGAGAGCGGCAACACGAAATTCTCGCTAAACGCATACATGAAGCTGAAGGTCAACGCGTCTTGGCGGCTGCCGCGATAGAGCGGATCGGTGCGGAGGTACTCGAGCGTGTCGTGCATCCAGCCCATGTTCCACTTGTAGCCGAAGCCGAGCCCGCCCAAGTACACCGGCTCGGAAACCTTCGGCCACGTCGTCGATTCTTCGGCGACCGTGATCGCGCCGGCGCCGTCGGCATAGACCGCTTCGTTCGTGCGTTTGAGGAAATCGACCGCGCCTAAATTCTCGCGGCCGCCCAGGCGGTTCGGGATCCATTCCCCCGGCGCCCGGCTGTAGTCGAGGTAGAGCATCGACGCGACCGCGTCGACCCGTAAGCCGTCGATGTGATAGCGGTCGATCCAGAAGAGACCGTTGGCGATCAGGAAGTTGACGACTTCGTTGCGCCCGAAGTTGTAGATCAGCGTGTTCCAGTCGGGCTGGAAGCCTTGCCGCGGGTCGGCATGTTCGTACAGGTGCGTGCCGTCGAATTGCCCGAGGCCGTGCGCGTCGGTCGGGAAGTGGCCGGGCACCCAGTCCACGAGCACGCCCAGGCCCGCGGCGTGCGCACGGTCCACGAAATATGCGAAATCGGCCGGCTCGCCGAAGCGGCTGGTCGGCGCGAACAGACCGATCGGCTGGTAGCCCCACGATCCGTCGAAGGGATACTCCGAAATCGGTAAGAGTTCGACGTGCGTGAACCCAAGCGAGGTCACGTAGGGAATCAGCTGGTCGGCGAGTTCCCGGTACGTCAAATAGCGATTGCCGTCGGCCCGCCGCCAGGATGCCAGATGGACCTCGTAGATCGCGATCGGCGCGTCGCGCCGGCTGACCGCGCCGCGGGTCGCGAGCCAGGCGTCGTCGTGCCAGGTCCGCGCGCCGGATCGTGCCACGACCGAGGCCGTCGCCGGCGCCCGCTCGGCGGCGAAGGCGAACGGGTCTGCCTTGAGTGGTAACGGAGTCGCGTCGGGTCCCAGCAACTCGTATTTGTAACGGGTGCCCAGTGTCACGCCCGGCACGAAAAGTTCCCACACGCCGACGCCGTACCGGAATCGCATCGGATGGCGCCGGCCGTCCCACTCGTTGAAATCGCCGACCACCGAGACGCGTTTGGCGTTAGGCGCCCAAACCGCGAAGGCGACGCCGTCGACGCCTTCCATCTGTCGTGGATGCGCGCCGAAACGCTGGTAGAGTTCGAGGTGGCGGCCCTCGCCGATCAAATAGATGTCGAGTTCGCCGAGCACCGGACCGAAGCGATACGGATCGTCGATCACGCTGACCGTGCCTTCGCCGGTCACCCGTAATCGATAAACAAACGGTTCGATCTTGCCCGCGACCAGCCCGCGGAAGAGCCCGCCGTCGTCCACGCGCTCGAGTTCGGCCAAGAGCGCGCCGTCCGCATCGATCACTTCGACCCGCGTGGCCGGCGGCAGCAGCGCGCGCACGATCGTGCCGCCCGCCGCCGCGTCGACGTGCGGACCCAAGAGCGCGAATGGGTCGCCGTTTTCGGCGAGCGCGAGCGCGCGCTCCGCGCCGCTAACCGGCACGGGCCGGCTCCGGCTGTGCGTTGCCGTCGAGAATGCGGCGGATGCCTTCGAGCGGGATGCGCACCCACGACGGCCGGTTCGCAAGCTCGTACGATATCTCGTAAAAGGCCTTCTCCAAAACGAAGAGCTCGAGCAGCTGATTGGCCACGTCGTCGTCCGCCGGGTAGTTGGGCGAGCCCGCAATCGCTTCGCGGTAGCCCGAAAGAAATGCGTTTACCGAACGCTGCTCCCACTCGCGCGCCAACGGTTCGAGGGCGCTCGTATCTTCCGCCCGGTCGGTACTCGCGCCGCGCAACGCGGCGACGGCCGCGTAACTGATCGAGCGCAACATGCCCGCCACGTCGCGCAGGGGTGACGATTTCTGACGACGCTCGGCCAGCGGCCGGGCAGGCTCGCCTTCGAAATCGACGATCCGAAAATCGTCGGCGACCACGAGGACTTGGCCAAGATGGTAATCGCCGTGATAGCGGGTGTTGGTCACGCCCCGGTCCGCGGCTTCGTGGGGCACCCGCAAACGGTCGAGAACGTCGCCGCGCGAGTCGAGCAGCGAAGCGGCGAAGTCACGCAATTCCGGCGGCACGTTGTCCAGTTCGCGCGCCAGACGCTGGAGTGCTTTTTCGGCTCCGTCTCGCGCATGAGCGGTCCAGCGCCCAAGGTCGGCCGCCGTCAACGGCTCGGGTTCGAATGCCGGATCGCCGGTCGAGGTCGCGAAGGCGCGATGCAATTCCGCCGTCCGCACGCCGAGGCGTCGGGCGCGCCGCATGAAGATCTCGTGGTAATCGCCCTCCGGCACGTCGAGGCTCTTGCTGCGATCGAAAAAACGTTCGAGATAGGCCAAGGTCGCCGCCCAGCCGTCGCCTTGATTTTCGACGAACTCTTGCGCGATGCACAGGGCCGTCGCTTCGGCGCCCGGCGCGCGGTACTCGGCGAAACCATACAGCCGCGGCGTGTTCGCGTAGCCGACGCGGTCCAGGAAGCGCGCGATCTCGAGCTCCGGCTGCGCGCCGGCCTCGATGCGACGGTAGCCTTTGACAACGATCCGTTCGTCGATCACGACGGACGTGTTGCTTTGCTCGACGTCCATGCGCCGGATTTTGGGCCGCTCGGATGCTGCGAGGCCGCGCAGGCTTTCCGTCGACTCGAACGTATACGTGCCGCCGCGCGAAGCGGCCAAGGTGGTCCCGGCGCGTACGCAGTCGATCAGGGTCGCGACGAACGCATCGACCGCGAAGGCGTCGTAAAGGAAGCCCGGCCGTGCTCCGGTCCGCGTGCGAGCTAGGGTCGCGCGGGTCAGCGCCGCGGTCCGCTCCTCGGGGCTGTCGGGCGCGGTTACCAGCGGCAAGAAATAACGCTGGTCCGCCTCGATCAGCGTCAAGTGCGCGATGATGCCGTCGCCATCCACGCGCACGGTGTCGACGATCCGGACCGGGCCGGGCGCCGCGTCGCCCTGCGCGAACCAGCGCTGGTTCGGAAGATAGGCCGGCAGCACGTCGTTTTCCAACAGCGCCAGCGCCTTGCCGCCCAACTGCGAGCCGACGGGATTCGTCGGTAGGACGAGCGTGAGTAACTCCGGCAGTTGACCGGGCGGATCGACGCCCCAGGACGGCGCCTGCGCGTCGGCCGAGAGCAAGAACCAGAAGAATCCATGCCCGGGCAAGCTCAGCGTGTAACGCTCGTCGCCGATCGGGCCGAACGCGCTCCAGCCCATCATCTCGACGGGTACGCGCCCGCGGAACGCGGAGAGATCGAGCGCGACCTGCTGCGCGTTACGCGCGAGGTTGGCGACGCAGAGGATCTTTTCGTTCTCGTACTCGCGCACGAAGGCGATAACCTTACGATTGGCCGGCGTCAGGAACGAGAGCGTGCCGCGGCCGAAGGCCTTGTAGGCCTGGCGCACCGCGATCGAGCGTCGCAGCCAATTCAACAGCGACGAGGGGCTGCGGGCCTGCGACTCGACGTTGACGCTCTGAAATCCGTAGATGGAGTCCATGATCGGGGGCAGGAAGAGCCGCGCCGGGTCCCCGCGCGAAAACCCGCCGTTGCGATCGATCGACCACTGCATCGGCGTGCGCACGCCGTCGCGGTCGCTCAGGTAGATGTTATCGCCCATGCCGATCTCGTCGCCGTAATAGACGATCGGCGTGCCCGGCATCGAGAGCAACAGCCCGATCAGCAGTTCGATCCGCCGCCGGTCGTTTTCCATCAACGGCGCGAGCCGCCGGCGGATGCCGACGTTGATGCGCGCGCGCGGCTCGGTGGCGTAGATGCGGTACATGTTGTCGCGCTCGCGGTCGGTCACCATCTCGAGCGTCATCTCGTCGTGGTTGCGCAGGAAGATCGCCCATTGACAGCTCTCGGGGATCTCCGGTGTCTGACGCATGATATCGACGATCGGGTAGCGGTCCTCCTCGGCGATCGCCATGAACATGCGCGGCATCAACGGAAAGTGAAAGGCCATGTGACACTCGTCGCCGTCGCCGAAATACTGACGTACGTCCTCGGGCCACTGGTTGGCCTCGGCCAGGAAGATCTTGTCCGCGTACTCCGCGTCCAGTGCCGCGCGCATGATCTTGATCACGCCGTGCGTTTCGGGCAAGTTCTCGCAGTTCGTGCCCTCGCGCTCGCATAGGTAGGGCACGGCGTCGAGACGCATCCCGTCGACGCCCATGTCCAGCCAGTAACGCATGACGTTGAGCACGGCCTCGATCACGCGCGGGTTGTCGTAGTTGAGGTCGGGCTGGTGTGAGAAGAAGCGGTGCCAGTAGAACTGTCCCGCGACGGGGTCCCACGTCCAGTTCGAGGTCTCGGTATCGGTGAAGATGATGCGCGTGCCGGCGTACTTTTCGTCGCTGTCGCTCCACACGTAAAAGTCGCGCCAGATCGAGCCGCGCTTGGCGCGGCGCGCGCGCTGGAACCATGCGTGCTGATCCGAGGTGTGGTTGACGACCAGCTCGATCAACACGCGGATGCCGCGGTCGTGCGCCGCCTTGACGAAGGCGCGAAAATCGTGAAGCGTCCCGAAGGCCGAGTTGACGTTGCGGTAATCGCCGATGTCGTATCCGTCGTCGCGCATCGGCGAGGGAAAGAACGGCAACAGCCAGATGCACGTCGCGCCGAGATCCTTGATGTAGTCGAGCTTTTGCGTCAGGCCGGGGAAGTCGCCGATGCCGTCGTCGTTGGAGTCGAAGAACGCCTTGACGTGGACCTGGTAGATCACGGCGTCCTTGAACCACAGCGGGTCGTTGCCGTTCACGCGCCGGCCCCCCGCCGCGAGCCTTCGGGGGGCTTCGCCCCGGGGATGATGTGAAAGATCGCGGCCGGGTTGACCGCCGGATCGAGGCGCCACCGGTGCGGCGAGCCGCGCCACTCGTGGCGCGTCGCGCCGAGCAGCTCCTCGACGATATAGGGCTCGTCGTCCGCGATGCCGAGCTCGCCCGTCGGCAACCACAGGACGGGATCGTGGACGCCGAACGGGTCGAGGTTGACCGCGACCAGGATCGTGTCGTCGCCGGTTTGCTTCCCGTAGAAGATCACCGCGTCGTCGTCGGCGCGGTAAAACGTCAGGTTGCGCCAATCGCCCAGGGCCGGGTGCTCGCGGCGAATCCGGTTGATGCGCGCGACGTCTTCCTTGATGTTACCCGGGGCATTCCAGTCGCGCGTCACGATTTGGTATTTTTCGGAGTCCGCGTATTCTTCGCGACCCGGGAGCCCCGCGGCCTCGCATAGCTCGTAGCCGCTGTAGATGCCGTAGCTGCTCGCCAAGGTCGCGGCCAGCGCCAGCCGGATCCGGAAGGCCGGGCGGCCGCCGTTCTGGAGGTACGGTGCTAAAATATCGGGCGTATTCGGCCAGAAGGACGGCCGGAAGTACTCGGCCATCTCGGTATGCGCGAGTTCGGTCGCATACGCGGTCAGTTCGGCCTTCGTGTTACGCCACGTGAAGTACGTGTAGGACTGCGTGAACCCCACTTTAGCCAGTTCGCGCATGACGGCCGGCCGCGTGAACGCTTCGGCCAAGAAGATCGTTTCCGGCCGCCGCGCGCGGACGTCGGCCAGCAGCCACTCCCAGAACGCGAACGGTTTGGTGTGCGGGTTATCGACGCGGAAGATGCGCACGCCGCGCTCGCTCCAGAACAGGATCACGTCGCGCAGCGCCTCCCAGAGCGCGGGCGCGTCTGGGCCGAACCAGTTGAAGTTGACGATGTCCTGATACGTCTTGGGCGGGTTCTGCGCGTATTTGATCGAGCCGTCGGGCCGGAACGTGAACCACTCCGGGTGCTCGGTCAGGAAGGGGTGATCGGGCGAGGCCTGTAGCGCGTAGTCGAGCGCGACTTCAATGCCGTTGGCGTGCGCGGCGGCCACGAAGGCGTCGAAGTCGGCAAGCGTTCCCAAGGCCGGTTCGACGGCCGTGTGGCCGCCGTCCGGACTGCCGATCGCCCACGGACTGCCGGGATCGCCGGGCGCGGCCTCGGGCGCGTTGTTGCGACCCTTGCGAAACGCCCGGCCGATCGGGTGGATCGGCGGCAGGTAGACGACGTCGAAGCCCATCGCGCGCAGCTCGGGCAGCCGCCGGGCGGCGTCGGCGAACGTGCCGTGGACGTCCGGCCGGCCGGCTTGCGAACGCGGAAAGAGTTCGTACCAGGCTCCTTGCTGCGCCAGCCGCCGGTCGACGATCGCGCGCAGCACGGGCTCGTAGCGGGTCGCGCGCGCGCGATCGGGTGCGCGTGCCGCCAGGGCGGCGGTTTCCGCGGCGAGCAGCGAGTCGATCGTCGCGTCCCGCGCCGCGGCTTCGAGCGCGCTCGCATCGGCCCCGCTCGCGCGGTCTCGCGCGGCGAGCAGCAGCGTCCGGCCCTCCTCCAACTCGAGTGCGAGCGGAAGTCCGGCCGCGCGTTTGGCCGCAACCTCGCGGCGCCAGGTCGCGAATTCGTCGGGCCACGCTTCGATCGTATATTCGTACTCCGCGTTACGATCCACGTCGAACGCTCCGCTCCAGCGGTCGTTCTCGAGCGGCGCAAGCGGAGATGCGTGCCACCGCTCCGCGCCGCGCTCGCGGTGCAGCAGCACGGCCGCGAGCGCGTCGTGACCTTCGCGAAAGACGTCGGCCCGGACCTCGATGCGGTCGCCGGCGATCCGCTTGATCGGGTGCCGCCCGCCGTCGATCTGGGGGGTGACGTTCTCGATGACGACGACGCGCTTCGCAGCGCCCGGGTCCGGCGCGGACGGCGGCGGGCCCGCGGCGGCCGGCTCGCCGCGCGTGAAGACGCGAATTTCCAACGGTTCCAAGCGCACGAGGTCGCCGGCGGAGACCGGCCGCCCGGAGCCGCCTTGCGGCGTCACGTCGCGCGCGGCGCCGTCGAGCGCTTCGACGACCGGTCGCGCGTCGACGGACGCCGGTGCGCGGTCGTCGGGATTGAGCAGAGCGACCGCCGCGCTCGACGACGACCCCGCGTAACGCAACAGCGTCACGGCCGATCCCTCGCCGCGCACCATCCGCTCCGCACCCTCCTCGTTGAGCGCCGGCGTGGCGGCTTTGAGGGCATTTGCTTCGGCGATGAACGAACTGAGGTCGAAGCGCGCGTCCTCCCAATCCGCGGGCGAGGTCGTCACGACGTCGAGCTTGCGGGCGAACCCGAACTCGTAGCCCATCGGCATCATAATGCCGCTGGAGAAGAAGGCCGCGAACAGGTACCGGAAGCGATACTCCGCCTCGATTTCCGCGTCGCTGCGGCCGGCTAATTCGGCGGCCAGCCGGGGCGTGTCGTGGCTCTCGGGAAAGGCGATCGAGGGAGCGATGTGGCGGAAGCGTTCGTACTGTTCGAGCAGCCAGCTCGCGCGGAAATCCCACCACTTCGAACTGTTGAAGAGGTAGTCGAAGCCGGCGCCGGCGAGCTGCGCGACTTCCGCGGGGCGAGCGCCCAGGGTCTCGGCGGCGAAGACGGTACCGGGCCCGCGTTCGCGCGCGGTGGCCAAGACGTCGGACCAGACGGCGCCCGGAACCTTGTACGCGGCGTCGCACCGGAACCCGCGCGCGCCCAGCCCGACGTAATGGCGCACGAGGCCGGCGAAGAAGCGCACGATCTCAGCCCGCTGTGGCCGTTCGGAGAAGTCGAGTTCGGCGAGATCGCCCCAGCGCGTCACGTTATCCGGGTCGTCCGGATCGATCGCGCAGGGCGCCGCAATCGATCCGTCGGCGTCGCGCGCGTACCAGCCGGGATGGTCGGCGACGAGCGGCGAGTCGTTGGCGGTGTGATTGATCACCAGGTCCAGCATGACCGAGAGGCCGCGCCGGCCGGCCGCCCCGATGAACTCCGCGACGATCGTGTCGTCGTCGCGCGGGTCGTCGCCGCGCAAGGCGGGGTTGAGCCGGTAATAGTCGGCGACCGCGTAGAGGCTGCCCGAACCGCCGGTCACGTGGATCGGGTTGAGGTAGATCCAGTCGAACCCCATCGCCGCGATGCGATCCAAATGCGCGTGCCAGCGCGCGACCGGGCCGACCAGAGTCGGAAAGAGGTTGTAAACGCGAGGTCCCATTCGGGTGCACCATACCCGCTTCTGGTGTCGACTAGCCGCTTCCTGAAGGCCCGTCATGGGGGGTCTGGGGGGACGACCCAAATCAAGGGTACAGGGCTCGTCGATGAAACTGCTTGGTCAGGCCTCCGGGAAAGAATCCGAAAAAGAAAACGAGAGCGGCTCGACCGTCGAGTTGACCGCCAAAGAAGAAGCCGAAGTCCAGGAACGCACGCCCCCCCGCGCCGCCGTCATCTTCGAAACGGTGCGGCGCGAGGGCGACGGCGAGCTGCAGCGGCCCCTGCTCTCGCTCGCCTTTTCGGGACTGGCGGCCGGTCTCTCGATGGGGGCTTCGCTGGCCGGCGAAGGGATGATTCGCGCCCTGCTGCCCGACGAAAAGTGGCGGCCGCTGGCGACGAGTGCCGGCTACACGCTGGGCTTCTTGATCGTGATTCTCGGCCGGCAACAGCTCTTCACCGAGAACACCGTGACGGCCATCCTACCGCTGCTCGACGCGCGCGACAAGCTGACGATGCTGCGGAAGGTCGCGCGCCTGTGGGCCGTCGTGCTGGTTGCGAACATCTTGGGCGCGGCGCTCTTCGCGCTTGCAGCGGCGCACACGCCGATCTTCTCCGCCGAGGTCCGGCAGGCGTTCGGTCAGATCGGGCGGGAAGCGGCCGCGCCCGGCTTCGGCGAGATCGTCATTCGCGGCATCGCGGCGGGCTGGCTGATCGCCCTGATGGTCTGGATGCTGCCGGGTGCGGAACAGACGCGACTGTTCGTCATTCTGATCGTGACCTACGCCGTCGGCCTGGGCGGCTTTTCGCACATCATCGCGGGTTCGGTCGAAGTCCTCTACGTTGTGATGACCGGCGGACTGACGTGGGGCCAGTACTTCGCCGGCTACCTGCTACCCGTCTTCATCGGCAACGTGATCGGCGGCGTGTCGCTCGTCGCGCTGCTCAACTACGGGCAAGTCATGGCGGAGGGAGACGCGAAGCCCACGGAATGACCTCGCTGATCGACGTCCACACGCACCTCCACCCGCCCAAGCTCTTTCGCGCGATCCGGCGCTGGTTCGCCGAACGCAGCGACTGGGATATCGCCGCGCAACCGACCGAACCGCACGACGTCGCCGCGCAGTACCGGGCCGCGGGCGTGGAGCGGTTCGTCTTCTGCAGCTACGCGCACAAGACGGGCATGGCGCGCGAACTCAACGCCTGGCTGTGCCAAACCTCGCGCGAACTCGACGGTTACGGGCTGCCGCTGGCGACCGTCCACCTCGACGATGCTTCGTACCTTGACGATTTGCGGACCGCGCTCGACGACGGCTGTATCGGGCTCAAGATCCACGAGGACGTGCAGCGCCTGGCCGTCGACGATCCGCGCTTCGATCCCGTGTACGCGGAGCTGGCGCGCCGCGGCGGCTTCGTGCTGGCACACATCGGGCCGATTCCGTGGGACTATCCGGCACATGCCGGCCGCGAACGCGTCGAGAGCGTGGTCGCCAAACATCCCGGGCTCAACTTCGTGGTCGCGCACTTTGGTGCACCCGATTCCGCGGATTACCTCGCGCTGATGGAACGCCACCCCCGCCTGTACCTGGACACGACGATGTATTTCGCGCCGGAGTCGCCGATCGGCAGCCGCTTCGTGCACGATGCCGCCGCGATTGAAGCGCGAGCGAGCCGCATCGTTTACGGCACCGACTATCCGAACATCCCGTTCGCTTACGATCGCGAACTGCGCGGCCTCGAAGCGCTCGGACTCAGCGACCCCACGCTGCGCGCGATCCTGCACGACAACGGCGCCGCGCTGATCGATGAGGCCCTAGCCGGTGCGGGTGCCCCATGACGGAGTACGCCACACGAGGCGGCCGCGGCCGCGTACGGTGTTTCGACGATGTTCGAGGCCGCCGGACGCACGGGGCTTGTGGACCTCGAGCTGATCGCCCACATCCCTGAAGCCAAAGTCGCCGGCCGCGCGCGAACCGTGATGTGCGGTCAAGACGATAACCTGATGGTACCGGCCGCGATCGCTCACGTGCGGCCGGGCGAGATTTTGGTGATGCGCATGCCGGTCAGTCGCCCGGTGTCGCTGCTGGGCGAACTCTTGGCAACGCAGTGCGTTGCCCGCGGCGTCGCGGGCGTGCTCGTCGACGCCGCGATCCGTGACGCGGTCGCGATCCGCGAGCTCGGCTTGCCGGTCTGGTCGCGCTACGTCCGCGCGCGCAGCGCCTCGAAGACGCACGTGGGCGAACTCGATGCGCCGCTGGAATTCGGCGGAACGACGATCGCCGCCGGCGATCTCGTCGTGCTCGACGGCGACGGCGCGCTAGCGGTGCCGGCGGCGCGCGTCGCCGAGGTCGTGGCCACGGCCGCCAAGCGCGACGCCTCCGAAGTCGTCAAACGTGAGCGCTACCGCAACGGCGAACTCTCCTACGACCTCGACAACCTGCGCGCGATCGTCGAGCAAAGCCGCGCGTAGCGGCGCCGACGCCTCACGCCTACCCCAACTCGCCGTCGAGGCCGCGAGCGCGCAGTTCGGCGCGCAGGCGCCGCTCGGCTTTCCATGCCAACGACTTGACGGTCTTGACCGTCAAGCCCATTTCTTCGGCGATCTCAGCGAGCGGGAATGCGCTGAAGTGGCGCAGCTCGAGCACGCGGCGAAAGGTCCGCGGCATGGCCGCGACCGCCTCGCGCACGCGTCGCCGCAATTCGCGGCGCAGCGCGACGTCTTCGGGTCCGGGCACCGCATCGCCGGCGTCGAGCGGCTGGGGCCGCGCCGACTGGTGCGAGCGCTCGCGCCGGACGTCTTGGCAGCGGTGCACGGTGACCACGTTGACCCAGGCGCCGAGACTGCGCCGGTCGTCGAACTTCGCGAGGTTGAGGTAGAGCTGGACGAGCACGTGTTGCGCGACGTCGTGCGCGTCGTGTACGTCGCCGGTCAAACGGATGGCCGCGCCCAGCACGCGACGCTGGTAACGGGACGCGAGCGATTCGAAAGCCGCCGCGGAGCCCGCCTTGGCTTCGCGCAGCAAAAGGTCGTGCGACGGCACTGCGCCGTCGCGCGGAATAACCACGAGCATGAACGTCTCCTGCGCCGGCGCGAAGGCACCGGCACGCGAGCGAAAGCGGCTAAGCGGTCGTTGCGCGGAGAAGTCGCGGCGGTGCCCTGCCCGCGAGCCGGCGCGCCGCGTAGCGGACGACGCTGCGCGCGCGCCGGCGCGGAGGCCGCGCGGCGGGCAACGTCGGACGCGAGGACGTCCGCCGCAGGAACGCCGCCACCGCCACGACGGCCCGGCAGAGGCCGGCCGCCAACCCCTCGATCGCGCAGCTCGCGAGCCACGCGCAAGCGACGCCGCAGCCGGCTGTCAGCCCACCGCCCAGAGCCAGCGAACCCCCGAAGAGATCGCCGAGATCGTCGACGTCACCGCCCGCGAGCAGCGTGTCGAGTGCCTCCATCCCCGCCAAGAGCGGAAACGTCAACGCAACCACCGCGAGCGCGAACCGAAGCCCGCTACGCGGGCGTAGCGCTCGCAGTTCCGCGCGCAACTCGTGCTCGGATCCGCGCGCTCGCCGCAACGCCAGGCTGACGATCCCCGCGCAAGCCGCCAGCAAGATCGCGAGAAAGGCCAGCGCCGCCAACCCGCGCGACCCATGCGCGACGTCGTCGTACGAGTCGTGAGCCAGCAGATAGTCGCCGGCCACATCGATCGCGAGGTGCGCGCAGAGCGCGGCGCCGAGCGCCGCGCCCAGCGCGACGCCCATGCGACGCAAAGCGAGCGACCCGTTCACACCGCTTGATGACGCCCCCGCCACCCCCGCTTCCTTCCGCCATAACCGAACGTTGAGGCGCTCTTAAGAATGGCTTTGAAGAGGCGCGCGGCCGGCGGCGCTCCGCGTTTCGGGATTACCGTCGCGCGAAGGGTACGTGGCAAGCATGCACGACAAAAAACACGAATCCCAGGACGAACGCGCCGAAGACCGCCGCACCGCCGTCAACGCCGCCGACGACACTGGCATGCTTTCCCAGCAGGAACTGATCTTCGAGGCCGAACTCGAGGAGGATTCGAAAGGCATGGCCGGCCCGAAGCCGGAGTAGGAG
>Ga0116227_10008707_pt1 | contig 18902 bp, 7 predicted proteins | sample S1TSphgellanicum_FD_89693 | JGI IMG/M metagenome (GOLD analysis project Ga0116227, IMG submission 89693) | Host-associated microbial communities from peat moss isolated from Minnesota, USA - S1T2_Fb - Sphagnum magellanicum MG | ecosystem: Host-associated > Plants > Peat moss > Unclassified... | reverse complement strand
TTTTTTTTTTTTTTTTTAAAAATCTAATCAACAAGTGGGGGCAAAACCCAATGGGTACATACTACAAACCATACAAGAGCTTAATTGTTTCCACTTCAGATTTTGCAAAGTTGTGAACCATAATGTGTCCATATTGCACTTTGTAAACTATAAATCAACAATTTAAATTTGACATATGGACATTACCTACCCCATACACCAAAATGGATGAAGGTGAAAATGAACAACTCTTTATGTTTTAAAGTTCACATGTGTTTCAATGGTTCCAATTTTAACAAAAATAATTTTTTTAATAATCTACAATAATGAGGGACATTAGGGTTCCATGAAACCTAAATTTTGGACATACATCAATGCCACCGCAAAAGTCTAGTGTAGTGGTTCTTTTCTTTCATTACTTTTGTTTTGTTCACCATTGTATTCATCCCCTTCTTTCCAAAAACAAAAATGTGATCCTCCTATTTTGTTGTTGCATGTTCCCCTCCTTGTGATTGTGATATTGTTCATGTTCAAGTATCCATGGTTGTGATTTTGCTCACAATGCTCAATAGCTAGTGTTATTTGAGTCCTTTTCATCTTTGCCTCAATTTTGTGTTTCTTTGTTTTATTGCAAATGTTCACAATGGATAGTCTTTGTTATAAGTAATGGTGGTATTCCTCCCCTTCACATGTTCCTATTTGTATCCTTATTTGTGATCCTTTTTATGTTTTTGTTTGTGGTGGCATTTTTCCCCTACCTTGTGGTATTATTAGGCTTAATTAATCATAAGAAGAATATTCTAATTTTGTTGCAACATATTGTGTTGCATGCATTCAAGCTCTTGCCTTTTGCCTAGTCTATTGATGAGCTTTCGATGTGATTACGAAGTTCACACCTTCATACCTTAACGGGCAAGCTTGTAAACCTACCTAAAAATTAAGGTGAAAACATTCACTCACTTCATTGACAATAGCTATAGAGTAAGTTGATGTGAATTTTGCATGCATGTTTGTTAATGGGTTTTTGAATTGTTCACTTAACCATATTCAGGGAATTAGCCATGAAGCATTTGACCCACTTTTTCTCCCTTCCATTTTGCTTAAGTTATTTGATTTCTTTTATCATTTCATCTTTCATGAACTTTTCTCATATGATACCTAAGTATTCATCAAATGTCGCAACTTGTGATTATTTTAGTAGTCCATTAATTGTTATTTGCTTTCAATTTTTCTTACAAGCAAATGGGGCAAAAATAACAAGTTGGCAAAGCTTGGAGATTCCTAAGTCAAATTTGAAAAGGTATGGAATTTTTTATGTAGTTGTGAACCAAGTTCATCTAAATCAAATACATGTTTATTGATTTCTTGAAATTTCACCTTATGTCACATAGGGCTCCTAATTGGCATGTCTACATAATATTAATATTTAGTCTTTAATTCATCATTAAGGTCATCTCCACAAATAATTGCATGATCAAATGATATTTAATAACCTTGTAGCAATAGATATTTTCCCCCCATTGCGGGCTATGATTAGCTCCTTCATATGTAATTGTATTCATCTTCATTGTGTTATTTTCTATTGTTTAAATTTTTGAGGGTTGAATTTGGCCATCCATGGCATTAGGATTTTTTGGCCATATTTTCTTGTAACCCTAACTTGATGTTGTGTTTGGTAAATGAATGATTTAAAACTTTATCTACCCATCCAACTAATGTAACATTGCTTAGTTCATTATAATTGTTTCTAACCATAGCCCCATCTTTATTTTTTTTAAATATTGTTTTAAAAAGCTTCAAACAAGAAACATCTAAAGGTTAGAGAGCAAGTGACGTGTGTGAGGTGAACACGATCATATAGAATCCAAACTATTGTGCATGTTTTATTATTGTGAAGGTAACATAGAATCATGCCCATCATGTATCAATAGATGACAAATAGTTAAAGAAATTTCATCTAAAACATACTTCTTAAAAAAATACATGATTTTTTAGGAAAGAAAAGAGGTTGTCCAAGCCTTCTTTTTCATGGCCATACATGTCCATGGTTTGTAGAATTTGATATAGTCATTATGTAGTCTTTCACCTTTGAAAATATAGAACCTTGGTATAAACCCACTTGTTACATTTATCACATAGTTCACATTTAACTATTCCTAAGACTTGAGGATGGTGTTATAAAATTTATTTTGTTTGGCCATAACACAAGCACCATATCATTGCCTTGTTTGAATTAATGTTTTGTTTGAATTTTAAATGTCAATTACAAATTGAAATTATGTTACATGTACAATGCTTATAAGTTCTAGTAGAATGAGTTGTTGGAATTGTTAGGGAAACATTATGCTTTACATACTTCAAGTCCTTGATTTTCTTGTCAAACATTTAATTCAAGGTGTCTTGCTTGCATTAATATGATAAATTGTTTTTTGGTACACCATTTCGAATATATTGTAGATTTGATTTGTGTGAGTTGTACCACCTTCAACTTGAGAACCTAGTCTAGGGTAATTAACAATCCTCACTTCTATATTACTAAAGTCTAAGCAATTATTGTTATATCCTTCCCTTTTGTTCACACACCTGTTGGCCCAAATTTCTTAAATCTTGTGTCACCATTCAAATGATATGGAAGGGAGGTTAAAGGTATATCCATAACATGTTTGTTTCCTTCAAAGAACTTGTCCCTTTATCCACTACATCCATTGATTCCTCCAACGATTCAATTTGTCCATTAAAGATTGCACAACAACTTGTGTTTGGGTGTAGGTAAACCCTTCATTTGCTCAAAATCAACATAAATCCCTAAACCCTAATTGAACCTAGAAACCCTAAAAAAAAAAAAGACCCATTAACTTTTTTTGTGTTTTTATGATCTCTGCAATTCACACAAAGTTGGACCTAGGAAAATTCAGGGTTTAGGGTTTTTGTTTTGTTTTTTTTAACCATGGTACTAACCAGTGTAGGTGCTAGTTCACCCAAGGTGGGTCATGACATCTCATGATCATCATCTTTTTAACTGACCTTTTTATCAGATGCTATGTGTCATAAAGAGTCTGGGAACTCTGTTTCTGGAGTCTCTGCACTGTAGTCTATGCTCTCTCTCTCTTCTCTCTCTCTCTCTCTCTCAATGGGGGTCAAGGTAACCTAAGTCTTCATGAATAACTTGTCATCAATGCCATATCCCTTCTTCTCTCTCTCTCTCTCTCTCTTTTTGAGGTTGGTGTCACCAATCCTTGTAGGAAGTTGAAACTTGAAACCCCGGGTTATATGGGGGGTGTTTTTTAGGGTTTATGTGTGCATATTTGTGAATACATGACAAATGAATACAAACATGTTGTCATGGAGAATTCCATTGTTTTATGCACAATTCCTTTTCTTCTCATCATCGTTGCCCAAATTTACCAAGTGCAACAAAACATCGTGTGTAAATTGTGCCGGGGTAGTATACTACTATGCTCCTATGAAACCAAACCCACCATGCACGGCCAAAGTAAACCAGCAACCCACCCCTATAATGAATGGTGCACCATCCACTTGATGCCCGTTAGAGAGTCAGTTGTGGATGAACGTCAAACTGAGTTAACATCTAGTTTCACCATGGTAACCCATTTTGTACGAAAGTAGGTTCTATCCATAGGTAGGAAAATAGGCGATTACTAACTAACTAACAAGTAGAGAGAGACTTTATAAGTAGGTAGTAGGTAAGAGCTGTTTTTTACTACCTATCTACTAATGACCTTGTGAGTTGTTGTTAGTAAGTAAGTAAGTAGGTAGGTAGTAAAAAAACAAAAAAAACAAAAGAGCAACTGAGCTAACCACCATGGTTAAGTCGGGGAACTGGAACCAATGGAAAAATTGTTCCTGACCATTTACCATCCATCCTTCTTGCCATGTGCAATGTTGTTTGCACTGCCAGACAGATAGAAATCATTATGGGATATATCATTTTATTTTTTAAAATCCTGAAATTTTCACCCAAAAAAAATTCTTGAAGAAAAATAAATTAAAAAATTAAAAAATTAAAAAAATTATTGTATTTATAATTTTATTTTTATAAAAAAAGAGAATAATATTAGTACCAGCATATTTTAACACATTTTCCCATCTGCAAAACAATTCTAGAAACAACAACAATTCTAGAAAGATGGTTTTGTTTTTATAGCAATAACAAATTGTGGAATGTTTCAATCATGTGCCAGTCCCAGACAAAATTTTGTCACTTGCATCCTCTTCCTTCCCCTTCTCCTTCTCCCCCCAATCCCCCAATCCCCCAATCCTTTACTGACAACTTTTGACAACTGAAAAGCTTAGCTTAGCTTAGCTTAGCTTAGCAAAGCTTTCTTTCAGTGAGAAGTCGTGGCCACCCAGTGGAAGGCAATAAATGTGTAGTGTGTGTTTACATTTATAGCTACAAAAGCAAACCCTCCCCGACCATCAACAACAACAACAACCCCACCCTGCATACATACATTAGAATGTACTCAATTTTTGAGCTGTAGTTGTTATTATTGTTGTTGTCGTCGTCGTCCAGATGGTGGTGGATCCCCCCTCCCTCTTTCTTCTAAAGATAGCATCATGAAGTGTCTTTGAAAGAGGAGCTGAATGTGTAATGAACCCGACACTCTTCTTACGTTGACTTAGTATATAGTGTGTCATACATGTGCTGCTGCCTTACACACACACAATCACACAAGTAAAACATAATAATCCTTTCTTATTTTCATGGGTTTTTTAATACCTGTGAACCAGGCTTGGGTGCGTTTACAGGTGCATAACGCACTGTCTGTCTGTCAGGCATTGTTGCTTATGCGCCAGATACCGAAATTCCTCTTATGCGAATTTTTGTTGAATATCATAAGCAACCCTTTCAGAGCTTCATGAGCTCTCGCTCTTGCCCTTTGATCACTTAAGCAGCTCTGCCCTTTGTTCACAAGGGGCTTGAACATGTGAGACCCATCTGGGATCCGTTACCTTTACACATACTCTCTCTCTCTCTCTCTCTTTCAAATAAGTCAGTGTTAGATGTAGTAAGAAATTCTTACTCTTTTATATAGTAGCTTTTTTTATCATATGAAAGTCCAAATTGTAAGATTACCAAAAGGAATGTCTTGAAGCCTATACAAGAATATATGGCATTCATTCTAAGGCTCAGTTCCCATGTGATCAGTCCACCCGGTCACTACACCCAACACCCATGACTAAAAGAATAACTGAAGAAATTGGTCACAAGGGGTTTTGCATGTCGTTACAATTTTGTTTTCACCACGCCATCATCATGTATTATTGTGTGCTAGTTATACCCTTGGATCCTTCAATCTTTTGACCACTTGGGGGGCATCTTGAAAGAGTGTGTGCTAAATGAAATCAATCACATGTGGTTGAAAAAACAAAGAAAGAGTGACACTATTATTTGGAGTGTGGTGGATTAGTGGTGGGTTTGGAATTTGGAGTTCCAAGGATCAATTATTAGAAAGCCAAGGAATCTCCAAAAACATCGTAGTAGTTGAAATAAGTGGCACTAATTACATTGACACGGCACTTAAAAGTCAATACGTTTATGACATGATAGTTGTGTAGTGTAGTGTGTTGGTCACATGGAAAGTGGTTCAATGTCAACTCAAATGGAAAGATCAATTGAGAAGTAATTGCTTTCTCTAATACGAATGAACAAACCCACAAAATTCAATTTCAAGGAGTCCAAGGATGCGAGGAAAATGTAAAGTCGCTCCACAATCCATACACTTTCTCCAAACCCACAAAATTCAATTTCAAGGAGTCCAAGGATGCGAGAAAAATGTAAAGTCACTCCACAATCCATACACTTTCTCCAAGCTCCAAATTCGGGCACAACATAATTGGACCGCATAATTGGAGACTGACTTGCATGGGCATAGGGATCCCCCTAAGAAGACAAGAGAGGAGGACAATTTCTGGAGCTGTTTTTGAAGGGAAGGGAATTTTATGGTGATCTGGGTAGATATCAGTGTTGTCCAGTTTGTGATTTTAAAAGGAATTTTTTTTAATAATAAAAATAAAAATTTAACCTTCAATTTGGTCTTGAGATCAGTTTTTTGGATTTTGAAGACTTTTAGTTTTGGTTTTTTAAAAAATAAAAAAATTGGAGTTTAGTTTGGTTTAAGATCAAGGTCGGTTCCATCTTCATATCATATATGTATAATGTCATATTAATTTGTTCAATGAATTCACATATTGCAAAATAAAGCGTATAGTATATTGATTATGTACGATCAATTAAAACTGAATATGTTTTGTATAAAGTAAGTTGGGCTTTTCTTTTCTTTTTAAAAAAAAATTGTACATATTTACCTATAGAATCTAGACTTAGTTTAAAACGAATAATGCTCCTAGTTCACAATTCTAATTCTAATTTTTAAAAAATATCGGTTAGGTGAAACACTAGACCAAAATCAAAATCCCTACAACATCGGTAGTTATCACTAGATTAGGGACCCTTTATATCTCGTGACAAGCACATTGCACCTTCATCCAATAATAGGTACTCCATCAAAGTCTTTGTATAAACGCGATGGCCCTTTTATGTGCTAACTAGTGGGATTTTTATTTTTCTCCCTTGGAACCTTGGATCTCTTGTAGGGTGAGCATGTCCATGACCAAACACACATCATTACCAAATGCTGCAATAGTTCACACAATGGATGACATTTAGAGAACATGATAATCAAGAATACAACCACAAATAGTGCAGATGAAGGGATGAAACTCATACCACATGATGACCAAGATCACATTCACAAACAACAATCAAAAAAGAATGCCATCATATGCAAACCAACAAGGAGCACAAACAATTACAATAGACTAAGAGGAGAGGGGAACCATCACATAGTGGAAGGGTAGGAGCACCACACCAAAACCTAAGTGATTGCATCACCGCTTGCTATTGAAGATTGTAGGTTGAGACAAATTGTAGTGCCCCTCATCATCATTGATTAGAGAGCCCTTTTTTTCCAAGACAAAACCTAGGCCATTGGTGTATAATTCACCCTTGTCCCCTTGAGTCACACTTCATAACAACACATTATTCCTATTATTCCAAAATCCCAAAATCCCATTAAATTATTTCTAATTATTACAAATATCTCATGTGGATACTAAATCAAGGTATCTAAGTTCAAATTTAACATTTTATGGGCTTAATTCATATGGCCGCTCACTAAACCTTAGGTTCTTACTCAAAAAGGTGAAGGTACCAAAGTGGGTGCTAGTTCACGCAAAGGGGGATGAAAATGAAAACTCCATTGTTTCAACAAGTCTCATCATACTCAACAATTGGTGAACATTCTCTCCAAAATGTGGGACCAAATGAGAAACTCACCCTACCTACAAATGTGTTCCATAGTCTCTCGTCACAATTCATAGTATATAGTAGTAACACTTGGTGAACATTCCCCCCAAGAATGTTAGACCTAATAAAAACTACATATTATTCCACATTCTCTCCCTTTACTTACAACCATGTTGGAAGGATAAAGAGTGGACAAAATGTGAGAGGAGGTTGAGGCTAACTTGGTTGCAATAATAGTCCAAGCATAAAAGTTGAATTTAGTTATAATATGTTGTTGTTCTCAAATTTGTTATTATTATTATTATTATTATTATACAGGAGTTTTGAACTAGCAAAGGCAAAAGTGCCACTAACTCTCTTACACCATGAGGACCAGGTGTAAGCAAGCTGTGCTTTTGTTTTTCCAGACACATTTTGTCATTTTTTAAACCTAAAAAAATATGGAGATTTTTTTTTAAGTGTAAATTTGATTAATTTTTCTTATTTTATGGAACTTTTGGTCAAATTTTTCAACACCACAAAACCAAGGGGAGAAAAATAAATAAATAAATAAATAAACCTGGGTGTAAGGTGTTGTCCATGCACACTAGAAAAAACTAGGAAAATCTTGGTTGTTTTTTATTTTTTATTTTTTAAATTAAGAAAAAAACACAGGAGATCCCCATGTTCTACAGAATAATGTAATGTTTGTTGGGTGCAATTATAGCCAGGCTCCAGACCTCCTGAGAAAAAGGCACAAAGTCCAGGACCACCTGCACACCCTTGAGAAGCTTTCAGGTGTTTTATTGCTGGCCCAAATAGAAGTCCATGTGCAAACCATAAAAGAAGCCAAAAATAAATAAAATTATAATAATAATTCACTAAATAATTCACTAAATTCACCACAACAAAATATGGATTTTTCCTACCCTTAACATCTGTGGGGAATGATTAGGGTTTAGGGTTTTTAACCTATGTGTTTTAACATAAACCAAAAAAAACCCTAAACCCAAAAACCCTAATTTTTTTTTTAAAATGTTAAAACGCATAATAGGCTAGATAATGTTTGGTGCTCTTCAACCTATCACAAGTCACTTCCGTACTAAAACGTTATGCTTCATAAACAATATGGGTAGGGGATTACAATGTATAATCTTCCAAACTAGAAGATTACATATTATTAAAAAAAAAGTTCACATGGATCTCATGTTCCCATGATGTTTGCATGTTGTTCCCATGGTCATTTTGTGGTGCATCGTAAACATTCACCAAAGATGTTAACGTAATGGAATGGGCTTGTAGTGGCTTGTTATGTTGGGTGCGCCATCACCCATATGGCACTCACTAAGTGTGCTTCTCTCAATATAATTAGCAACATACTTGCCCATTCCAAAGCATGTTATAGGCCTCTAATTGGCTCCATGACATATGTGTGAGGCAAAAAGTTTTGTGGATTTTATCATCCATTTTCAATGGTAAAAAAAAGCAGATGAGATTGAGATATTACAATCATAGTTTTGACATCAAATGTAATTTTGTGTCATACTAGTGAATGCAAAAGTCTCTCTCTCAAAGGGAAAGCTTCTTTTTTTTTAATTTTTAAAAATAAATTAACAGCTTTTTTCTGCATTTTGAAAGCATGTATGTACTCAGAAGGCAAACTGGACTGGAAAGTGATAAGCTGAAATGATGCTACTCTGGCAACAACAACAATAATAAATATTATTATTATTATTATTATTATTATTATTACTATTATTGTTCAGGCCGAACAAACAAACACTGGCAGAAGTCGGCATAAAAAATAAATAGAATAGAAATAGGAAGGTTGGTGATTGCCACCTTTGCAACCCAAAACAGATTTTTGGACCAAACATCATACAACATTATTACATATACAAAAACCCTTCCTTCTCTTTCTGTCCACAATGTCTGAAATGATCAACAATATATAACAACTCTTTTCTTCTGTCTGTGTACTCTATGAAATGATCAACATATAACATTACAAATATGTGAAATGTTCAGCAGCTCTCTCTGAGCTAGTTATCAGTATACTGATTTTTTTTAATTAATTATTTTTAAAAAATTTTAATTTTAAAAAATATTTTAAAAAATTTGTCATGCACAAAGCCTTCAAAATCTGAGCCTTGCATCCCTTGCCAGTACCCAAAAGCAAAACCCAGAATCCAGTGACCCAGTGACCCAAATCATTCATGTCATGAATTTGCCACTTTGTGCATATCTGAAAAAATTTCTATTGACTTTGCCATATATATATATATATATATATTGGGGGATTTTGGTTATCATTTTTTTACCCAAATCATTCATGTTATTAATTTGGGAACTTATGTATACCCAACAAAAAAAATCTTATTAACTTTCACAAAAACTTAGATAAATGGGGGAATTGGGTTATCATTTTTTTTTTAGCAAATCATTCATGTCATGAATTTGAGAGCTTTTGTTACAAAGTAGGAGGAAATTATATTGACTTTGCAAAAATCTTGAGGTTAGAACTTGGGTTGATTCGGTTATAGTTGCTTTAATTTGAACAAGCTAGGGATGGGTATCTATTCACCTAGTCCATTTTTACCAAGTAGTTTGGGAGGGATGGAGTAGGCTTTGTAAGGGGGAAGGTTATGTTTATAGGTATGCACATAGAGATGACGGCTAGGTTTGTAGTTAGGTGTGAAGGCTTCACAAATCAAATGTTAAAATCAAGGTAGAAGTTGTAAAAACTATTATTAACACTAATGTCAAGGTCAAAACAAAAATTGTAAAGAAATCAAAATTAGATTTCAAGTTAGAAGTTATAAAAGAGTTGCAATTAAGAGTGAGAGTGAACAAATCATAAGATCAAAAGTTGTATAGGAGATAGGAACTACTTACATATAGACTAACTTTATAATTTAAAATACAATAAATCCTTATATTATCATTAGGTCCAACAATCAACAATTTCACATTATAAACCAATTTCAAAGATAAGCATATTTTAGAGGCCTATAATTTTTCATTCTAACATTCACTCCCACATCATACACAACAACAATAGATCTCAATTTAGCCTAGGAGGATTTTGTAAAATTTTACAATTTAATTTAATTTACAAAACCACCAAAGTCACATGTTATTTATGTGTTACCCTAATTTGACATATTTTTTATTTTCTTGGGCTAATTAGGAATCGCAAGTGTGTATTGTGTAAGGCCAAAACATACCTCCTATTCATTGGAGGTTTGGCCATGAGATAGGGGACAACCATGGCATTGAACATGTTTTGCACTTGTACATAAGTGGTGCGCTAGAATAATTAATTGCAAACAAGGAAAATGTCTAGTTTGAATCAACAACCTACAAAAGGCAACAATGCTTGATATAGTTCTTACAAAAGGTGGGAGGAACAAGTGAACAAACCACTCATTGGAGGAAGAAATGGAAGTAGTGAAAAGATTATCAACAACATTGAGAATACAAGTAGGCTATGGAAGATACCCCTATCTTCATTTTTTAATCATTTAATGGAAAACAAAAACTAAATAATTGGATCTAGAAGGGTGTTGGTGGAGAAGGAATATGTTTTCATAATTGCATAGATATTGGCAATGCAAGATGTAGTCAATTACCCTGTATCAATTAAAATTGAGATGACATAATTCATTCTAAACATCTTGACATGTCCCATTTTGAAATGGAATACCATGGAATAGTCAACAACATTGGTTCAAGTATTGACACCTTGAATTTAATATTCATCAAGCATAAGGATTTGTGGTTTGTAGAGGACGAAGACTATCTAACAATGTTTGCCAAACATTTTACAACTGGCAAACGTTATATAACAAACACAATTACACCACATACCACATTTGGAATTCAAATGAAATTGAAGTTCAAGTAAGTAAGCAAGAAAAATGCAAAAATGGTAACCAAACAAGGTTCCCAACAAGTTTACAACACAATTCACAAGTGTAGGGAATGGTTGATACCAAATTGTGTTGTTAACACAATTGGAAGGGTTTTGTCAATCTTTTACATATTTAAAGGGAGGGATTTACATGATGACTATAACTCAAAAATTGTAAACAATCGATTTGTATGGCAATGAAAAAAAAGGCATGGATGATTTCATTCCTATTTAAAGAATTTATGTAATTTTTCAAAAGTTTGGAGTTAGGAGGGATCTCTCAGTCCAATTATCACCTTTTAATCTTAGATGGGCATGGTTAACACATCACATTAAAAGTAATAGAGTACAAGCACAATAGTTTGGTTTAAATATGATTTCATTACCTAGTCATATTTCTTATGTCCTACAACCTTTAAATGTTTCATGCTTCAAACCATTCAAATTTGTATATAGAAAAAAAGGATAGGGTCATGATCAATAATAATTATGTTAAACTAGGCAAAATCATACTCTTTGGGTGGGTAGATAAGGCATTGGATTGAGGTTTGTCCAAAAGGACAAGTTCCTACAACAAAATGAATTAAAATTCATGGAAAATAATATTTCATGTGTGAATTCAATGAAAAAAATTAACAAATCATAAGTGATGTGATAATGGTTTTATATTAACATCAAATCATTATGTTGAAGATAACAAATGAATATAATGACAATCCAAAACATTTGAAAATTTTAGGGGTAACTAAATTGGTCACAATGCCCAAACACAATATTAAATCTTAAAATTGCAAGTCATGGTCTTGTCACACCCATTGTCATCACTATTCTCACATTGGCACATATGATAATAATAGATGGCACCAATTAGAACACAAGGACGAATAACATTTCACAATGAAAGGAACTTGTGAAATAATGGAGGAAACATGCATATACACACCTAATAAAAAACACCAATTGGCCATCTTTTATTGGCGTGATCACAACTGCCAACTTTAAATTAATATAACATAACAAAATCAAATGGAATAACCCATCCAAGCCATGGAAGCTCGTAATTTTAGAAAATCAAAATGTGTATCATCTTAAATCATGATGCTAAAGTGAGGAAAGGTAAAATATGGAATACAACAAACATTAATATGTTTTTAAAATTCAATAAACATCATCTTGGAAATAACAAGGCAAAACAGGGTTTTGTGCTATGTACCTTTTTTATGATATTAATGTGAAAGAGTGGGAAAAGATGAATGAAAAAAATAAATAAACAAAAGACATACAAAAAATTGTTTGAAAAAATGGATGACAAATGTAAAGGAAAACAAGTGCAACAAGATTTTAGGATGACAAGAAAGGAAGGTCAAAGAAAAAGGGCCTTAGTTGTTGTAAGTGTTTTGTAATTAAAAGGTTATTGTGGTTGGTGAGCCTCTTACCCAAATCATAAGCCTAGGTTAAGGTCAACACACAAGAGGGACATCAAACATTCCTTGTTCTCCATGTAATGAAGTGTAACAAAAGGTTATTTGAATGACCATAAGATGTTTAACAAAATGGGTGACATGCAATAAAATTATTTGTGAAACTTCCCATGTTTGGAGCCTAGATTGGTCCCCACATTGGGGTTCCATGCATACTTTGTGGTTATCCATAAAGTCATTCAATTTGGGGATTGGTTCAAAAATTGGGGACCATGCCATACTTTTAGGGTTTGCACTATGTCAAACTACCTAGGATGGTTTCTAGGTTATAATATGGACTATGTAAGTAGGGCTCCTTTCACTTTCTTTTATTTTCTTACTTTATTTTATGTGTCATGGCTTGATCTCCAACCTATGGCTCTTTTCCACAAGTGATGACTTTAATTCTTCATCAAGTAACAATGGGGAAATGTTGATGCCATGGATAGGTAGTTATAGATAATATTTTTGTGTGCATTTGCAAATGTTGGCTCAAGATATATATTCAATGCAAACAAATCAATGGAGGAGGGAATCACATAGTTAGTGGATCAAGGGGCGGGTGTTTGTGATGTGTTGGCCATAATGTGAGTAATTACAGGTTTGTTCAAAATTTTAACCAATTTCACATCAAGTGAATATGAAGAGTTAGTAGCACTTGTGTTTCCCATAAATCATGGGCTATGTGAGATCCATTGGTGAAACACACATTGTAATTGGGTGATTATGAAAGTTGAATTTAAAACAACTTTTTAACTTCATTTTTTATATGAAGCATGAAAAAATGACTATGTATGATGTCATGTGCAATTAAAATATGATTGCATTATGTGATGATGTGGTTTTCATCACATCTTACATGAGCGAGGCCATTAATGATGATATTTCAATGTCATATTATTGAACAATAAACTTCATGTAAATGGAGAAAGTTAATGAAATGATTTGATTTAACAAAACCTAAATATATAGTCATTTAAAGATGTAAATTTTTTGATTATTTTTTTACATATACAATGTATATACTTCACATTTGAAAGTCATTGGTGATAGAATTAAACAACCAAGCCAAAAGAAGTCACTACCATTTTATTTTAGATGACATGAGAAAAAATATGAAATGTAACTTATTGAAATATATATATATAATTTATTTAAATGTAAATAAGGTGCCTATAATACATTATGAAAAAATGCTTAAAATATATTTAATATATATTTTGAATATATTTAAAACACATCTATAAAATTATATTATTTCATAACATATTAAAAAAATGCTTTTATTCTAGGTGTTTTTAAAAATATACTAGGAAAAGTAATGTCCCCATGCAACCCAATTGATTATAGCTAGGATGAGAATTTTATATTAAACTTTTAAAACTTGTTTTATTTTTGCTTAAAATTTTGTATTAGTTAGGATTCAAAGGTCTTTAATTATCTTGAGATTGTTAAACAACTTCAAGATTTTGTCATTTTTATTAATATTCACTTTTGTTTCTAACAAAGCTTTTTGAGCCCATTTGCATTTCACATGCCATGAATGCAATGCTTTAAGATTGCACCTACAACATTTTCACCTTCATAATTGTTTTGTTAGTTATAATAGATGCAAATCTTGGATTATAAAATGTGTCGTTGATTTAAGCCCATATACCAACTCATAAACAATAAGAGGAAGTGGTATTACAATGGACTAAAGGACCATCAATGTGATTTTGTTGCCATTTGAATACATTACATATGGTGTGTTGACCTTTTGTTTATAAGTGTGTTGATATCTCATCATTTTGCAACACCACCTTCTCACACTCCTTTCTTCATTTGATGTGTTGGTTTTCAATTAATTCAAGGTCCCTATAATCAATGTTTCAATGTGTCCCTTTAAAACAATTTATCAAGATAATGCTCCTTGTAATCATTATGAACTACTGTTCACACAAGGTTAAAAATGAACTAGGTCATTTGTTTCTTGTTATGACTGTACAAAAAAATGATGGTTATGACTTGTGGCCATCATGTTCAAATGCAAGGATTTTGGACATTTTCATCCAACAATTTTTTAATTTTTGTGGTGCCTTTGTTTTCAATTGATTGACCATAATTTCACAATTTGCATTTGGGTCAATACTAGTCTCTTACACCAACACATTGAATCATGCAACAACCCCTCTAGATCTACATGAATCCTACCATACTGAAGGCCATCTCCACACGCACACCTTTATTAACGACTTTACACATATAACTCTCATATCATATAATGATCAATTTGGGAACTCAAATTCATGCTTTTAGGTTTAACATTATATATATATATAGTTATAATGTGGGTAAAAATCATTATGTTCATCATCCTACATGATATAAGTATAAGGAAAAGCACATTACAACCTCTATATCTTTTTCATGAGTTTAGAGTTTACCCATTACACTACATAATCATTTAAAACTATTCAAAATCACACTTCATGTTATTCAAAATGATTCAAAACCAATTAGAACCTCCATGCTATTCAAATTCATTTAGAACCATTCAAAATCATTTAGTTTAACATTCAATAGTTATCCTCTATGTTACAAGCATAAGTAATATGCACATTAAAACCTATGTTCCTTTATTACATTTTAGGGATCTTACATTATTACAAGATAAGGATTTCATCCTCTTCTTGAAAGGTATCTATTAAAATCATGCCTTTAATACTAACTAGTGATCGGAAAGTTCAAACCTAATTATAAAACCCTATCCTCACTTTTGAAACTTGAAAGGTTTGTCAAAACTAGAACAATTTGTGATGTTGTTCAATGAACACATGGTGAACACACCTTTTAATCTACAACTTTTGAAAACCACTTTTGTGATACTCCACTTTATAGTTCAACACCTACTTAGGGTTAGTTTGCAAAAACTTTATAGTTTCCACACCCATTCCATCACCACATCTCCATGCCTCTTGCAATGATGAATGAGTGCATGAAATAATTTGTGTCAAGTCCTAGGGCTACAAAAAGGATATTTCATTGCACTTGCTTATGACCCCCAATTCATGTGTTCTAAAATTCAAGATGTCACTCATGAGTGTGAAAGCCTTCACATGAAAATTCAAGTTGGGGAGCAAATTCATTAAACCATTGATTTCCATGCAAAAATGAGTTCAAGCCCTTATTATTTTCCTTTGTTTACAACTTTTCCCTTGTTAAATGATATGTCATTTATTTAGCCCAAATTGGGGATTCTCATCACCGCAGACAATGACTTTATAGATAAGTTAGATGTTCAATTGAAGCTTTGTTTTGTTATCCATAAGATGAACTTTAATGCTCACCTTCTTCAATCCCCATTCAAATCTAGTAATGACGACTTCACAAATAATATGATGTTTTATTGTACAAATGAATCACAAAATGGTTGATGTGTCCAAAAAAAGTTTGAACCTTAAATCTTGTGGAAATTAAAATGTCAAATATTACATTATTTATTTCTTCCTTAAACCATCTATGCATACGTTTATATAATAAGGTGTTGAAGATGAATTGATCATACATTTTAAATGTGCAAGATCTATTTTTAGTCTTATTCAAATTTTGGCACATTATTATTATTACTATCAATTACGACCAAGAATTAATTTGGACAAATTCAAGATTTTCCAATAGTTTATACATGGAGCATTAATTTTTAAACGTTGAATAAGTGTAAGTTCCATGTGGTTGGGACCAAATGGAGAACAAAAACCTTCAGATAACGTGTTTTAATTGTGTGTTTTTAACTCATGGTTTGAAAACAAGAGTAGAGCAAGGTTAGACTTTTAAGAGAAAAATAATTTTCAATTATCAAAATACAATTAATTTATCTTCAACTTAGAATTAGTTAGCACATAACTAATTAGAAGGGAAAAATTTTAAAAATAAAAAATTCTCCGACATCAAAAGTTTCAATTCAGGTGGTAATGCTTGATGTCATCTAAGAGAACATACATCATCACCAGTCAGCAAAGGCCCAACAACACTTTGGAACTTGATGCTGCATGGTACCATATATGAAGGAAAACCCCCCAAAAAAAAAAGAAAAAAGAAAAAAAGAAAGGCCACTATTTTACACTTAATTTTTTAAAAAAAAATCATGGGTTTTACCACTTCTATCTACCCTAACCTAGGGTCAGTTTCCACATTGACAAAATGAATAATTATTTTTTTTCCAAAAAATTAAAATTCATTTTTAAAAATTTGAAATTATATATATTTTCCATCGTCTACTATAATATTGTCATATGAGTAGTGAAATTATTCAGAGTGTAGCCTATGATAATATTATGATTTTCACAAAATTTCATTTCATTATTTTGAGTATTATTTAATGCCCATAGGGTAAGGTACACCCCCCACCATCAAACTAATGTCAGAGGATGAAAGAGAGTTGGACAGAACACGATTGCATAATAATAATAATAATAATAATAAAAATTGAAGTGAGAACTGGACTACAGTTGAATACATAACCATGGTTACATAACCAGCTGTCATGGATTATTCTGCCACCGCCATGTGCATATTATGAACTAGAATGGGTTCTGGAGTTGACAAATTTTTGCTAATTTTAATGTCCTGAGTTGGCAGATTACAATCTTGTGTTTTTTATTAAAAAAAATGGCGTCCATTTTATTTTGTGTCAATTGATTAATTAACGGCTCAGATTGTTTGCGTTGTTGAGATCGGATGTCCCAGAATAATCCACACCAGCAAGATTCCGTTACGTACTGGAACCATCCATCCATTGAGAACTTGTTAAACGGTTCCAGTTATGGATGAACCACAATGGATGAACCACAACTGGGTTGGGTTACCAACTGATCCAATAAACCCTCCTACTTCCCCCAACTTCACACTACCTAGGTAACTACTAACTAACTAACTAACTAACTAACTAATTACCTAACTAACTACCCATCATGTTAGTGGCTAATAAGTAAGTTATTACAAGTATATGTAGGTAGGGAATATAAAGTGGCTAGTTAACATGTAGGTACCTAATTAGGGTTAGGGTTAGGGTTTTGGTGGATATTAGGTGTATAATATAGTGTATAGATACATGTACATGGTTAGTACATAACTATTGGGGTGGAGGGGGGGCTTTCCTTTCTTTTCATGTACGAGTTCAAAAGGGCACAAGCAAGCAAGCTTGCAAGCAATCAAAGAGTTGAGTTGAGTTGTGGGATCCCCCGCAACAACAACAACTTCGATCCCATCATTCAATGTGCCATGTTGATGAATAGGGTTTCGATAATTGTTGTTGTTGTTGTTGGTGTTGTTGTTGCCACTTTGCTTGCCCCGAAGTAGTTGGGAGTATCTGCATGGTTATTATACCACTTCCCCAAGTCAGAATGTAATAAGTGATTTTTATTTTTGTCATAATTCCCAGTCCTTTTTTTTTACTTTTTTTTCACTTTAAAAAAATATTTCTGTCAGAAAAAATTGTACTATACTTGAGCACAAAGATATGATAGTTTTTTTATTAAAAACATTTTGGGGTTTTTTTTAATTTTTTTTAAATTTATAAAATTTCTCTTGTACCAAAATGGGTTTGGTTTGGACTTTCATTTATAGGGCCTTTGTGTCTTTGTTCCTATTACTATTATTATTATTATTATTATTATTATTAATTAATTAATTTATTTATTTTTCCCCCTCCTAATCTCTTGCTCAAGTTTTAAAAGCTTAGTGTGGAACATTTAGTTTTCTAAGATTTTTTTTTTTGTTGGTAATAAGTAAAATAAAAGTCTGGTGTAATTAGTACTTGCAAATGCAGCCCTTAACAAATTGAAAAAAAAAAGGGTTTTGTGGATCCCTTTTTTACCATAAATGCTTGATCCCATTTTTCTTTTTTCTTTTTTCAAAATTTTTTATTAAAAAAAAAAAATCCCAACACCGTCGTCAACATTGTGATATTAAGTTTATTTTATTTTATTTTATTTTTTCAAATACATCCAAGTTTGGCATCCAATTGTAGTCTATCTAAGGTTTTTTGTTGTTGTGTGAATGTTCTAGTAAATAGGACAGTCCCTAGTACATTTAACAAAAGCACTTAGAAAGCATTCTATTCCCATACACACCCCACACCCACACCCAACCCCCACAAAACCAAAAAAAAAAAAAACAACAACACAAAAAAAAAAAAAAAAAAAAAAAAAAAAAAAAAAAAAAAAAAAAAAAAAAAAAAAAAAAAAAAAAAAAAAAAAAT
>Ga0116227_10008706_pt1 | contig 18905 bp, 12 predicted proteins | sample S1TSphgellanicum_FD_89693 | JGI IMG/M metagenome (GOLD analysis project Ga0116227, IMG submission 89693) | Host-associated microbial communities from peat moss isolated from Minnesota, USA - S1T2_Fb - Sphagnum magellanicum MG | ecosystem: Host-associated > Plants > Peat moss > Unclassified... | reverse complement strand
TTGGGGGAGTTGAGTTTAATTCATTTTTTTTTTTTTTTTGATTTTGTCCCCTTTTTATTTTTTGTTGTGTGCAACAATTTTTTTTTTTTTTTTTTGCAATTTTTTTTTTCAAATTTTGATTTAAAAATATGATTTTGACCTGTGCAAAGGATGTTCCATGGAAATAATGACCCAAATTTGCCAAATTTCAAAAAAAAAAATTCATAGATCGCCAAATATTTATGATAAGTTGCAATAGGTGGCCAAGAATATAGAAAGGACCATTTTTTTTTCTACTTTCACATTTAATTTGTACCCAAATCTAGCTAAATCATCTTATGGATGATCACCGCTTTAACTACATCACAAAATTGGAAAGAAAACCTTGGTCTGCAAGGTTTATTAAGTGTAACGTTAAGTTTTGCAAGTTTGTGATTTGTGCTCATTGGATATAGTCATGGGTTCAAAGGTGGTGAGGTTTTATTAATTTGTCATTTGTTGCACAACTTCTTCAAACAATGTCACCTTTAAAACCTCCACTAAATTTTAAGTATCAAATTATTTTTCTTCATTTCTTTTTGGCATTGTAGGGTATTAATAATCAGCTTGATAACTAGGTTGATAATTAGGTCAAAATTCAATAATTAACCAACATTAATAAACATATTTTAAGGAAAATTGAATGACCATCAAACTCTAATAATCTCAAAAACTCATCATCCTTGATGTTGATCCCACTCAAAATATGAATGAAAGAAAAATTAGGAAAGAATGGGCATTTAAATGTCCAAGTCTTCCAAGATATATGGGATATAAAGCTTCATTGGGTCAAAGCTACTATTGGTCCTAATCATAAGTTGATCCATGTGAAATGATGAACTCATAGTGAGGTAAAAAAGAGAGAAAAGTTGTGCATGCCTAAATCCAATGGTTTGTAAAAACATGCAAGTCACTTCAAATTAACAATCGCACATCCACGGTTAGTTGTTAGTTGGTACTATACGAGTTCCAACAACTGGCATGCAAAGAATGAGTGATATATTGTTGCATTTCATGATCAAGCTTTTGTTGTTCAACAAGTTACAAATGGTGATCAAGTAGAATAAAGGAGGATGTTCATGCAATTAATCACAATTTTCCACTTTTTCGAAGAAGGGTGACCTTTGTTAGATTTCAAAGGTTATAAAAGAAGTTCGATTTTCTCAAAATGCCAAACAACCCACATAAACATTGGTTTGACAACATTGGTTGGAACATGGTTAAAGTCATGCATTTGTTTGTCCTTTGATCTATTTAGGTGGCAATTTAAAAGGTTTAATTTTTTTTTGTTTCTTACAATGAAATGACTACCATCGACAATTAGTTGTGGTTTCAATCCATGTGTATGTTGAAAGTTAAAAATGAATCTTCATCCTTTTCACACATTTTAGCAAATTATTGAAGGTTCCAACACTAACAACTTGATGATGGATTCCATATTCATGTATGATGGTTTTAAAAGTTTGATTTGGCTTCAAAATTTATTTGTTTGCGAATTTGTTTTTGAAGCCAAATCAAACTTTTACATTGTCACATCATTTCTAAGGATTAAATACGAATGTTACCATCTAGTTGAAAGAAAAATATGCACTCTTCATATTGGGTGTACATTGTGTTGCACATTAAACAAACTTGGCTATATAGACTCTATTATAGTTATCCCTTGTTGTAAAAATCAAATCATTCATGTAATCAATTTATAACTATTATTCATAAAACCTTAAATGTTTTTTTGGAGAAATCTAAATTGGCCAAATTCCTAAAACAAAAGTGACGCACTCCTAAGTCCCTTGTTCAACCCACTTGAGGGTTCAACTATGTAGAGTTGCAGAAAGTTAGGACTTGGGGGCCGCTCCCGACTTCCAGCACTAAAAGGGGGTAGAGGGGCGTGCTAGAAGTCTCGAGATTAGACTAGGAAGAGGGACTAGATTATCAAGCTTGAATCTGCATCCAAAAACCAACCACAAAGGGTTAGTTAGCATTCGAGAACACCTTTGGGTGTTGGGATAAGCCACGGGCACTTTGACACACAAGACTCACCATGGCCCGGACTCGGGGGAAGCCACCACCCTCCCCCATATAGTATTCTCTGCATCTCACCGCGGAGGCTACATTCGAATGGCTCTTTTTCCCGGGACTCCTAAGGAGAAGTCCCAAAACTATCCCGGGTTGGAGTCTCGGGTTGGAGTTCCGGGACTTTGGATGTTCATAACTCCTCGCCCCGAACTCTGATCATGACAAGGTTTAAACCAAAGTTGTAGCTCTCCTTGAGGGCTTTCCAACGCCATGTTGCACTCCTTCAGGAAACGTTGGGAAGAGGTTGATTCCTGACTTTTTGTGGTCGGGAGTCAAACTAGCAGTTTGACTCCCGACCCTTCTTTTGCCCATAACTTGGGCTGTAGATGTCCAAATGGCACATGCGAGGTCATTTTGGGCATCTACACTTCAAGACCTTTCCATTGATATAAAGAACACTTCAATTCGAGGTGGTTTGACCCTTGAACTCGAGCTCTGAATTTTCGGGAGTCCCAAAGGACTCCATTTTCCCACTTTCGGGAGTGTGAGTTACATTTTCACATTTAGCCCCAAAGTGGGGTTGCGACAAAAAGGCCTTTAAGATTTTATGAAATGTTAAAACACATTGGATTTCAATGTTGTCTTTGGGCAAACGAATCTCGATAAAGTAGAAGTTGTTGGTTGTGCACATGTTTGATGAGTAGGTAACCAATGTAATGGCAAAAGCCCATTTGGAGCTTCTATTTAATGTAAAAAAAATTGGGATTAAATTGTATCTTACCAAACTTGCTTGAATGCATGCAATATTTGTCACAATTTACTTAGTCTTGTGATATTTTCATTTGCAATTTCTTTGATGTTGTCAAAGCATGTGAAGGGGATTTGCACATAATGTACGAAAATTTAGTTGTGAACTATGGGCATGTAGATGTAGTATTTTAAACCTTGTTATTGTGAATAACACTTTGATTCTACACATGACTTGGGTTTCTAAGCCTAATTCTAACTAGTAGTGGAATTATATGTGGGATTTCAACTTTCCTTTTACACATACATGGTTCATAAACATGATTTGTTAACAAGTGTTTGAGTTTTATTTTTTAGGATGGATTGGTTGAATGTAATTGAAGCCCATGCATTGTTATTTTTGGTTTAATTTAAGACTTGGAGTGTAAATTCTCAACTCAAGAAATTATCAATAGTTTTGGGTGTAACCTAAAATTTAACAAGATTTTTTTGGCACAACTGAGCATTTTGGAAGCATGTTATTGCTTTACAAAAAGATCGACCCAAATGGAATATTCATCGCACCCTTGTTAAACAAAACATTGTTGGTAGAACAATCATTTTTTTCAAATTTATCATGCTCATTATTTGTCATTACACCATGAAAACTCCTTTGGATTGTAATCCCCGCACTAAAATTTGGTTCAATTTGACCTACAATTAGTTCCTTTCCCATCATCTTTATGAATGGTTAACATTCATGGAATTGCCCATGGCCATCGTTATGAACAATGTAAAAGATGAAATATATTTTTCAAATCTAATTTTCATGAAAAACAATCTTAGGAATAGACTAACAACACATTTAGATTTAGTCATTATGATGTCTATTCAAAAAAAAATCTGAACACATTTCCTTTTGTTATAACAATGAAGAATTCAAATGTTACAAAGTTTCAACATGGAGTAAAGGTGTAGTTGTCCAAAAAAGCAAGACATATTTAAACCCTAACCAATGTTTTATTTATGTAATTTGTATTGTTTGTGCATTTTTCACTTGGAATGTTGTATTGTTTAATTCATTTCAAACCAAATTTGTAGTTTTGATTGCTATGAGGTCTAGATCAACATATTCTATTTTAACTTTTGTTTGAACTTTGTTTACACTTTTTGATTTTTGTTTTCTTGTTTTACAAGCAACCTCCTACTAGAATGGGCAAGGTTTTCAATTCCCTTAGGAAATTTTATACTAGGTAGTTGTTGTCTACTTATTTTTGTATATGGTTGCCATTTGTTCTTCTTTGAATTGAAATTGAATTTCAAATTTTTTTTAGTGGAAATGCATTTGGATGCCAATTTGTTTTTGTCTTGAACTGCACTTGATTACCCATTCGCCTACATACAATTACATGTGATTACCTTTCAACTTCATATTATAAATTGGAATTTATAACTTGTTTTTAACCATGCATTAAAATACATAGCCATTTGAATGCCCACAATGTTTTTGACATTGCCAATTTGACATACTTCAGTTGCCTAAAAAATACTTCTTGTGCCACATACCATTTTTAAAAAAATAAATATTGGTGTAGATTGAAGACATAATCAAAAGTTACCATATGTATTATAGATATTTTATCACCGCATATTTTTACTTCATTGTGTTGTTATAACTTGTGTGAATAAAGTATTAAATTCCCATGAGTTATCTATAGAGTTCAATTTTTGCCTAATTTAATTTAGCCATAATGATTTTAGAATAACTTAATTTAGCTGCGGTTAGTTTAGCCTAATTTAATTTAGTCATGGTTAATTTAAGTTTTTAGATAATTTTGCCTAAGTTAGTTTAGGTTAACCTTAGTTAGCATGGGTTTAACCTTAATACTAGAGGTACATGATACTATTATCCATAGCCTATGTAGATATATTAAATATATTAATTTAAATATGTATAAATTTAGGCCATTATTTTTATGACACATGTCCATGTTATACACATTTGGTTGCACATCGGTTGCACACATAACCGTATGGCCCAAAAATTATACAATACCAAATTTGTAATTGTAAAAATGATCGAGATAGTTGCAAACGACAAGATAAAACTAGTAAGAGTGCTTAACTTCAAAATTCATATAAATTTGTGTTGACTTTAGCTAAGGCATACTTGTCTTAAATATAAAGGGTTCTTGTTTACACCTTTTATGATTTGTGATGGATATATGATATCTAATGCACTTTGCGAAGGGAAATGAACTACATGATGGGCATGTATCTTAAACACACCAAGGAGTGAAATGCATGGGGGAACTCTACAAGACTTTCATTTCAACCCACCCTATAATTGAATATTACAAGAATGAGCAAATCCTATCAATGTTTTTATTTTTCATCTCTTAATTCTAGCCTATTTCCTAGCAAAGTGAACTTGAAATTGCTTTGAAGATAAGTTGGATGGGTGTCACCTAATGAACTCCATCGCCCCTTCATATACACCATGCATTATATTATTTTTTATAACATTTAGATTTAACATTGCCCAAAAAAAAGTAAAAACTTAACAAGGTCCCAAACAAGTCATGCAAGATGGGTGTTATTTTCAAGTTCATTTAATTTATTTTTCTATACATAAGTATGCCCTATTTAATTTAGTTATTTTAGTTTGTTTAGGTTTTGTGATTCAAATTTTGATTAAACCTTAATGAACTATCATAAGTAGTGTAAGGTGGTATTTAATTCAATGATAGATATTTGGTGAATATTAAGGTTAGGTGTGTGTGTGTGTGTGTGTGTGTGTGAAAGTGAAAACTTCAAAACCCTACCCCCACCTTAACAAATCATGTTTTAAATTCATGTGTAATTAAAATTGATTTATGCATAACCCTGATATCACATTAATAACAAAAACCCATATTCATGCCCTCCCTTTATATTTCATGAGGCACAACAAGTTAGGTTTAGAATTCACTTTTACATGGTTTCCCTTTACATTTTAAACTTGAGATTAAAATCTCTCAAGCATCGAGAATTGTTTTTGCAAATGAGTCCCATTTTGTTGTTGTAATTGTTTTTGGAATGTAATGTAACGGAATGTTGTTGGTGTCTTGTTCGTGAATGAGATGGAATGTTGGTTGAAAAAGTTGATAATTGGTCACACTATTTATGGATTTTTGCAAGAATATGAAGAAAGTAAGTTTTTAAATTTTTCATTGTTTTTTTTGTTTGTGTTTGTAATTACAACTCATGTTTACATTCTGATTTTTTTGTGTGTTTATACTTTCACAATCTTGAAAAAGAAAAAGAAAAATTGATTATGTGTTTTTGGGTTACATTTATGCACTTTCATTTGTGCTTGCAAGCAAAAAATTTGATTTGGCACATTTTTATTTTTTTTGTGCTTCCATGCTTACAACCTATTAGTTTTTTTAGTGTTTTAGTGTTTGGAACTCACTTACTTTCATGCTTTGTACATTGAGATTTGAAACCCTAAATGCTTCACAATGAAGTTTGAAACACAAACGTATGTGCCATTGTTGTTCAATAATCCAATTGTAACCTTTACCATTAATGTGCAATAATCAAGTTACCTTTGGTTTTTGTGATTTTTTAGCATTGTTGTGCAATATCGTAGTACTTGGGCAACTTTGGCATAAATTAAATTATTTTCAACTTGGTCAAAATTTCAAAAAAAAAAAGCCCTTTTTGTCAAAATTTTCAAAAACACATTCAAACCGCAAACCAATTTTGAACCAAGGACCTACCTAACCAAATCAATTAATTTACATTTGTCTGACCACCAACACAATGAAATATTTTAAAAATACTAGCAAATTTTATTACATATATTACACATATGCCGAAATTTTTAGAATAAAAAAGGTAGCTGTTGAACTATAAACTATATATTTAATTAATTATTCAACAGAGAACTACTGAAACCACCCAAGTATTACAATATTCAAACTACCTTTGGTTTTTGTGATCCTTTACCTTCATTGAACTACTTTTGATTTATGTGATTGATGTTTGTGTGAAGGTATTACATTATACTAAGTTGTTGAAAGGCAACAACCTTTTCATAATGGAGGACATTTTTTGGTTCTAAATGTTTTTGGTTGGTTGTGAAGTGTATAGGTTGTGTGAGCAATAACACCATCGTGAACTTGAAGGCTCTAAAGCTAATGTTGTTGATGACACATGTGAAATTGAAGTGCACATGTAGGTGAAGAAATAAGGCCATGCTTGGAAGCTTCATAATTGGAATTCACCATGGACACTTTTCAAAGTAAATAACAACTAGCCCATAGATATCAATTCCAACTAGATCGTGATATGTATAATTTGTCACAATAACATGTATGGCCTTAAAATTTGAGCCTTATGCATCAAATACCACAAAAGTTTGATTGCATGCCACAAAGCAAATGACATTATCACCATGAAAAAAATGTCAAGTTGAACATAAAACCTTGTTTGCAAAGTACTTGGAACATGTAACTAATCACTTTATATTTCCATTTGATTGGGAACCAACTAATAAGAGGCCCCACATTACATCGATTGCTATTTTTGAATTATTTGTTATTATTAACCCATTTGCAAAACATCATGGCCCACAAAAGGGTTTCCTAGAGGATGATATGTTGTATGTCATTAAAGGTTTTCTACCATTAAGGACAAGGCAATTCATTTGGTTCCAAAGGTTGGTGTACAAATTGTGTTTGAAGGTGGTTTTCCCATATATGAAGGTTTTTGTTAAAAAACTTATATTGGCACCAATGCAAAAAAAAAAATTTCCTCAAGAATATGTGCAACAAACATTAACCATTTATGTGTCAACCATGTGTACTTTTGATCTTTGAATGTCAAAAATAACACATGTTGCAACCCTAGCCTTGGGCTCGTAACTAAGGCAAGGGCTTGCAAAGGTGCGGGCCAAGAATGAGCTCGGGAGTCAAATTTCATGCTCCCAAGAGTGCAAGAGAGTGTGAGGGAATGAACCGTCACACTCCCAAGTGAGCTCCCACTTTGGGAATTGGAATCCCAATGGACTCCCAAATTTTTAGAAGGCAATTGCAGGGGTTAAAATTCATTAGATTGAAAAGTTCCTTATATCATTATAAAGATCTTGGAACGTAGATGTATAAAATGGGCTCGAATAACCCATTTGGATACTTAAAAAATAAGTTATGGCCAAAACAAGGGCCGGGAGTCAAATAGCCAATTTGACTCCTAACCACTAAAAGTCAAGAATCGCCCTAATTGCCTTGCATGTAGGTGGTGTGTAGGTGGCGTGTCACATACCATTGGAAATCTCTTGACAAAAAATATAACTTTGTTTTAAACCTCACCTCAACCGGAGGTCTGCACACAAAGTTATGGGCCTCCAAAGTGGCAGGGGTCCCAATTTTGAGAATTTCGGGATTCCCACTTGGGTGTCTTGGGACAAAATGCCATTTGGGTGCTGGCCCCATGGCCAGGCATAGAGTATATTGTAAGGGGGAAGGTGGTGGTTTCCCCCAAATCTGGGCCATGGCGAGTCTTGTGATTTTGTGTTTGCTCGTGGTTCGTCCACACACCAAAAATGCTCCAACTACGCACTAACTAACTTGTTGTTTAGTGTGTGCAAGTCCATGTGAGTAATTGAATTGCTTGTCAATATTCCTAGTCCCCATCTCGGAGCTCCATCATGCCCCTCTACCCCTGAAGTGTTGCAAGCCAGGGAGCATGCCCTGACTCCTTACTCTTTTGTTGTTTTCCGTCAGACTTACATTTGCGTCTATCAAAGAGCTTGAGAGCATGTCACACATCATGTTTATTGTTTTAAATTTCATATTAAAACATTTAGAGTTCAAGCATGTAATAATTGAATTGTTTGAAGCATTTGCTACTATAGTGTAATTATAATTTTGTGACTTCAACAACTATTTGGCACATTTTTTTTTACTTAAAAGGTTGTGGCGCATGTAAAGGATGAAAAGGTTCATTTGCTCACATGTGGATTTGCTTTAAATTTTACCATTTTAGCTTTTTCATTGAGCTTGTTTGGGACATGCATTAAAAAAGTTTGCTAGTATATACGTTAATATTATATGACAAAGTAGTTTAAGGATTCAATTATGCATCTATCAAATTTTCTCATGGGTGTAATCACACTAACACGTATACAAGTAATTGTAACAAATGTTTGGTTTTGTGTTTAACATTTTAAAGAAAAGAACTCCAAATGAAATTTCTTTTACATAATTTTATTTTCAATTTATTGGTATATTTATTCTAAGAGTTTGAAATCAATCTAATGAATGAAAAATACCCAAATTCACTTTGAAAACACTATAACCAATGATTTTGAGTAGTAAAAGGACTTGTAAATGGACTTGAATTTTTTTGAAAATGACCTATTTTTAGCAAAAAAATAATGTAAATCATAACATAATAATGTGATGAAAAATTTTCAAGATTTTTTTAAAAACTTTTATTTGGAATATTTTAAAAATATTTCATAATAAACACCTAATAAGTAGTCACCAAAGGGAATGGGTTTGGTTCATGATATCTTGTTTGCACCTTCATGCCAACATTAAAAAATGTATGACATAGTTTTAAAAAACTAGCAAAAGGAGGCAACTTTAGTAGAAAAAGCGCATATATTGTGAATTGAAACCCAAAAAATTGAACACACTTGTGGAGACCATATGCTTTACTTTTCACTTTTCTTATTATTATTTATTTTTCTATTGCTATATATTTTTTATGTGTTGTGTATTTTTGTTTTTTCTACAAATGGATGAAAATGTTTGTATTTTTTTTTGTAGTTTTAGGTTTTGGGTTGGGCTTTTGTTTTGTGGGTTTATTATTATATGTTTGCAAGTTGGGTTTATTTTCTAAGATGCCTTGACTTCCGTTTAATGATTGCATTATGTTATTTAATGGCATTATATAATTATGTACCATTTTTAAGCACTTGGGCAATATGTGAGGCTATGGTCAAAATGTTGTCACCATAATAATTAGGTGTGTGATGAATTAGAATTATGGACATTGATTGCTTGGGGACACCTTGTAGTTTATCATTTCCACATGTTATGAACTTCATGATGAACTTACACATCAAAGTGTTCTTGACAATTTGTTTGATTTGGATGTAATTACTTTTGATGCAAAATTGGAAAAGTTGTAGATTTGCATGAAGTGTCAAGTCCAAAAAGTGCTTCTACATTTCATTTTATTTTTGCATGGATTTGATAGAAAAAATGTCATAAAATGTTGGCATTAATATATGTTAGATCCTAGGTTTTAAAATATGTATTTAATTACATCATATGTAGGTGACAATAATGTAACATGATTGGTTTTTAGTACGATTCACAATTATTATTACCTTTGTTGGTTGAATTTTACAAATCACTAATGCCAATTGTAATTGAAAAGTCTTAAATGCTAGGTTAGCAAGTGGATTTGTTTCATACCACTAAAACAAATCTACACACATTGAAATGTTTTATTCAAGAGAGATTGATGAATTTTGCCATTATCTCATTTACATGGATTGCAAATGTGTCTTGAGTTGGTGACAAACAAAATCACACAAATTCCCAATTTTTACAAAGTTTGTGAAACACATTTTGGGCATTTTAACTTCCCAAATTGAAACTAAAAGGTTTTTTTTCCATTGTTGGAATCCTCATATCACTTTGAAAATGTCATCTTCAAATTAAAAATCTTAACAAATTAATATTTGTTAAGAAGCATTGGCCATTGGATCCATAGGTTGGCTATTGCAAGCATTTTGATTTAGTAATTGCATGTGAAGCATAATTTAACTTGATAGAACTTGAGGCTAAATTTGATGATGGAGTGGAACATGACGACTTTTTGGAAGCTATGTGATGCCATTCATCTCCTTCCCTACCCAACAAAGGTAAAATGTGACTTTGGATTTTCATTAGGGGTTTATTTGTTTTTGTAAAAATATTTTTGTTTTTAAGGATTAAGGTTTAACTATAGAATGTGAAAATGCATTTACTAAGGTTGTGTTATGTTTAATTTGTAAATGTTTGCAAGTTTTGTTTGAAAACTAGAATTTTGATGGTGATTTATTGCTTTCTACAAACCAATGCATTTTGGTTTTTTGTTTAGTCAAAATTGGAAACTTGATGGTGATTTGTAATTTCATAAAACATTTTGTTTAAGTTGTGAATATGCCCATGGTAAATGTAATAGTTAATCATTTTTTCAATAGATGTAATTATTGGTGGTGTTGATTAAGTTGTGATATGCACCGGGTAGATGTAGTAGTTGATCATTTTTTCAATAGATGTAATTCCTAGTGGTGTTGATGATGTGCTTGCTATTTACAATATACCATGAATGATACTTTTATGACGTGATTTGAAAATAATGAGATGCATAAATGTCAAGCTTTTTAGGTAGAAAAGGAACCACATTTTGACAAATTGTCTTAGTTTTATTTAGATCATTTCATCTTTTCATTTTGCAAAAAAATACAAAACATTTTGCCTTTCGTGCTTTGAAGTTATTCTAAATCAACTTCAATAAAACTTCATGGAGCATGGCACTTTACATTCTTTTTAGCGATCTAGTCATTATAGTGCAAGTGACTATTTTTTTCCACACAATGTTCATCTTTGTTCAATGTTACCGTGTAAATGTTCTTATAAACTTTTTGTTTCATTTGGTTTCCAATTCGAAGAATTGAAAACTTCTAATTAAGATTGGGTATTTGGTGAGAAACCAAATAATAAACTTCAAAGAACCAAGAACCTTGATGAGGTATTTGGTAGAAACTTGGGGTGATAGCCAAGGGTATTTGTCAAAGAACCTCACAAATACCCACTTAAAAAATAATACAATTCTCGTCCCCATTATCATCAATACCCTCAAAATCCCTTAAGCTACTATACTTGATAGTGAAGCTAAACACAATAACCCTAAACCCCTAAAACCCTAAACCCTACCAAAGCCAAGGCCAATAAAATTGTGGACGTGCCTGTAACCACCACCACTGACAAGTCCTTCCCTCATCTGTTGCTAGTGGGAGTCGATCCCCAGACCTGTTCGCTATCGTCATCTTCTTCTTCCTATTTCCGCTCTTTCCTCTTCTTCTCTTCTCTCCCACACAAACGCCCAGCGCTCGCTGCACTGCAACAACAACAACAACAGGAGCTTTGCGTAAGCATTGCAAACCAACGAGAATCATCATGTGGGCAAGCAACGTATCCTCCGCTTGTGGCACGGACTTCATACTACTGCGCTTTTCCAATTGCGACTTGTTTTCACACCATGCTTCTTCTTCTTCTTCTTCTCGCAGCAGTAGCAGCAGCAGCAGCAGTACTGTCTCCCTCCTTCCCTCGGCTTTATGTTTCCCCAGTGAGGCTGGACCAGCTTCTGCAAGCTCGTCTACTGGTGGTGGTGGTGGTGGCCGGGGAGTTTTACGGGTGTGTGGTAAGAGAGGAAAGTGTCTAGTCGTAGGAAATAGGCGGCCTCACAGGATTCTAGATTACGGAGGAGGGACAGGGGAGTTTCGTGTTTTCGCTACTGCGGACGTAGAGAAAAGTGATGCCGTTGTGCAGCCAAAGCTGGAGTCTGTGGAAGTGAAAGAGGCTGTGAAGTTGGATAGGGTAAGTAATGAACAAACTCTTTTTCTCTACCTTTTTTGGTTGCCTCTGCATTTTCGTATTTATGCGGTTTTTGTTTTTTCTTTGAATTGTTGCAATTTTGTGCGTGAAATTTGCAATGCGAGAAGAAGAATTTGTACTGATGAATCATCATCATTCATAAGGCCAGTCTTGCATCTCTGGAAAATCCAGAAATGTGACAGACATGACGCCCTTGGCTCTTATTGTCCAAGGGTTTTGGCTTTGGAATTTTTCTAGCAGTAGTAGTGGTGACCAGTTACAATTGCATTACATGTATGTCATGGAGTGCACTCCATTCTCAGACAGACAGAATTGAATCCAGCTGCAGGCGTGAGATTCACCACTGAGGATTTAGAATTAGGTGGAGGATTAGGATTGAACCCTGTAGAGCCAAGAGATGACAGGAGGAAACTGGTTCTGTCTGAAAAGTTTTGACCTGAATCTCAAACTGCAACTGTATGATGTGAAACTTCTCAGAGATCAAATTCCATAGTGCCTATGGTGTGCCTATGTTGCTCCTATGTTTCAGTCACAGCTGGTAATGCACTGGGATGTGGTGTGCAATCTGTTATCACTGCTGTACATAGATGATGAGAGATCTGCAATGACTGCATGTGAAAATCCTGAGTTCTTCACCTGCAATTTACATCAGCCATTGTTGTCATCATGTCTTGCAAAGTTGTAATAGTAACTGGAGCTGAGATATAGTTGATAAATTGCATTAAAGAAAGCTGCAGACTGGAAGAAGGCAGAGAAGGGAATGGAGAGTGGAGCTATACATAAAGGCCGTATTGACGCATGCAACAGTGGTGGTTTATTAGTCCGATTTGGCTCCCTTCAAGGCTTCCTACCTTTCTCCCAGATGACAGTAGCTCGACTGCCCAAAGGTGTGATCTCATTTCCTGTCCTCTTTTCTCACCAGGTGATTGATTCTGTGTGGCAGCTATTTGGAAGTATAGATGAATATTGAAGTTGTCCAAATTGTTGGATTCAGGAATGTGACTGCTTTTGATGCTATTTCTCTACACAATTGGTAATGTGGGGTTCAGTTTTTTGTAAGAAAAGTCTCTTGGATCTGTCTGGTCAGTGCCAGAGTGCTCTGACATGCTTCTTGGGTTTTGGGAAGGGTTCCATGTGCCAAGCTTTCATGCTTGCCAGTTTCTGGCCATCTCTACACTCTGCTATTTTTGCAGTATTGGTAGTACTTTAACAATTGCATGTTATGCAGATGGGAGTAAGACACTTGCTGAGGTTGCGAAGGAATTAGTAGGGGAGCTGATTTTTGTTAAGGTAATTATGTGGAGCCTTCTGTGGAGGTGTCACTCCTAGAGAATCATTAGGTTTCCCCTACATGGTAGCACATGTATATGTATATCTTGTCAGAATGACCTTTAAAGGGTAATTGGGCAACATGAGTCCTCAAGGAACTGAAGGGCTTTTACTGATCAAGGGGGCAAACTGGTGAGTCCTGAAGTCATCAGTTTCTATATCCTCCATTTAGTCATGGTAATTTTGCGGTGGCCTGTGAAGCAGATAATAGAAGTGAATGAAGAAGAGCGGCGACTGATATTTTCAGAAAAACAGGCGTCTTTGATAGAAAGTTTGCGCCAAATACAAGTTGGCTCTATTTTTGATGGCAAGGTGAATTCTGTGGCTGATTTTGGAGCCTTTGTTGACCTTCAGTTACCAGATGGTAGGTTTTTCATTTACCCCTTTCACTTGCACATCTGTGTCCTGTGAATTGTACTTTGCCCCACTCCTCCATGTCTCCTCCTCCTCCTAATTTTGAGAAAAAGAAAAGGTGCAAATCTGGGTCCTCTTTCTACCAATAATGCGCACAGGTTTTTGTCCCTGGAATTGTGTACCCAAACTAATTGAATTCATGTGATTAGGCTTGAAGAATTTCTCCTCTGAACTTCCAAGTTGCTCTAATGAGCAGGATAGAAGTCTTTATAGTCAGAAGGACATTCCTATTCTGGTGCAGACTAGGGTTCAAACACTAGGTAGAGAATATCTGTCTAAAGTCAACAACTCTAGGATGGAGAAGGGATTTACTTTAGAGATCATGCCCATTAGAAATGCTGCAGTAAATGTACTTTGAGAAAAGAGAAGCTCTATCTGCTATTACAGTATACAAGGGCTTTGCTTTGCTAGTTGTATCGCAGTTGTAAATTCTGGGGTTGTAAGACATATGATATCCTTTGACAACTTTGAGACATATTTTCATCCTTCAAGTTCTACAAAAGGTGTTAGAAGGCAGGAGATCTGATGGAGAGTGGCAGGTTCATATCCTGTAAGTGGGTTGATTCATGTGTCGGAGCTCTCTTGGGATCCTGTTCGCAACCCTCGGGATCTTTTGGAGGAAGGGCAGATGGTGCGTGTAAAAGTTATTCAAGTTGACCTGTAAGTTTAGACATGTGCTCCCTTTTTTCATACAGTATATTATTAGCAAACAATGGTGCTTTCTTCAATATCCTCAAGACAAAGCTTGTTTGTCTTTGAACATTAAGCTAGCTAGGTGGTTTAAGGACTTTGCAAGATGTGAATGATAAAAGGGTATCATTGGCTCACACAGGGACAGAATGCGGCTTGCACTTTCTATGAAGCAGCTTCAGGCTGACCCTCTTCTGGAGACTCTTGACACACTTATGCCAGTAGAAGCTCAAGTATATTATCCTGTCAACTATTTCACAAGTCCTTGCACTGAGGGAAGAATATATTGTGGAATGCATTGTTATCTGATAAGTAGCTCTTGTGCTTTTGACCTTATTAAATCCAGCCTGTGGGTGACAATCTTGAGATGCATTTTGAGTGAAAATACTGTCTTAGTAATGAGTGTAAACATGGAATTTGTTCAAGCAGAATACTGATATTTGTGTTTGTCTTGAAACTCCTTGAAGGAAGGCACGCTGAGTACAGATTCAGTAGTTCTTGATGCTGAGCTCCTAGCAACAGCATTGCCAGGCTTGGAGCAGATCTGTGCTGAAATGTTGCAGGAAGAAGGGTATAATTTCGTTAGCTTATTGAAAAACTTGTGTACAGTAGATTTCAAAGTTAAGCTTTTTGTCTTCCTGTACAGTGACATGGTGCATAAGAGGAATGGTTAAGGGACTCAGACAGTAGACAACCATTTATTTCTGCCAAACAGTGACTCCAGTGAGGGCTAACTTGGTTGATTTTATTGCTTTCAACTTGGTTTGTTCCCAAGTGCACTGAAATACAAGCACTTTTGTGCCAACAAACCTAACTAATGAAAGCTTCCTTTGTACTCAAGTAGTACTGTGTTTCAGCAGTCCTGACATACACTTGCTTCACCTGTTTTTGTTACAATTTTAGAATCAAGGGCATTACCCTAGGAAGGCAAAAATTGGAGCAGCGGGTTGTGTCTCAAGACTTGGAGCTATGGCTGTCTAATGTGAGTTTGATACCAAATTTTCCATGTTAGTACTGGGTACACATGAATTTTAATTGCTTCAACAGTGGTCAGTAATTACTCTGACCAATCATAGAACCATTAGGCAAGCTGCCTTTTTGGTTTGCTGCCTACATGGGGTCTCTAGGTCCCAAAATTTCTGAAAGAAATGAGCTCCGGGATTGCCTCACTGGCATGTTTTACTTGAATGTTCTGGTCATGAGATTTACTGCCAAAAGAGGTATGATGTATGACATTCTGGCTTTGATTTCTGACAGGAGCCTGTTGAGGATGGCAAGTTCAGTTTGTTGGCACGGGCGGGAAGACAGGTAATCTCATAATTGTCACTAAAGTGATGAATTCAGCACATGACCAACTGTGGGCTGTTCTTCTGGACTTCTCCTGCATTTCTAATCGCCAATATCGAGTTCTGGAATGTAGACTTGTGATGCCATCCTAGTTTGTGCTTTTGTGGGGAAGAATGTCTTTGGGGAGAGCACAAAATAGCTCAAACATCAAGGAGGAGGAGTTGGACCAGAACAATAATGCATTATCCATGTGATCATACCAGAGTTTCATCACTGAAGAGCACTTAAGCAAGAAACTCTGGTGATGAAAGATAGTATTGGAAGTCTTCTAGTATCGGAAGAGTAGTCAGGGGATTTCTGATAGTATCACTTCTATTATGCTTGTCTTTGAAGGGTGGGGGTATTCTCTGACATGGTTGCAACATGTTTTGCTCATTGCAGGTACAAGAGGTGCAGCTTAACACTGAACTTGACCGAGAAGGAGTCAAGGCTGCTGTTCAACGAGTGACAGGGAGGGTGCCATGAGCAATCTTGGATGCAAATACCCACAAATTTGAGGTAGTCTGTATTTCTGGAGTGACAGTATCAATGATTGTTTTGTGCCTTCAATCAGAGAGAGGGTTAATTCACTGCTGTTCAATCAACTAAGCAGTTGCCCACTCATTTTAATGTGAACCTTCTTCCTTGCAACTTCACTTTGCTGTTGTATGCTTTGCATATACAACAGCCAGAGGAATTTGAAGTCTTTGGTGGGAACTTTGGGCACTGTATCCTTGGCAAGACCACGGTAGCCTAGTGGTGCTGGTGTGCCAGACAGGTCCAGATACTAGTTGCAGTGTTGGGCCCTTTTTCTGATAAATTTCTCATTATTACTGAAAAAGGAATGGAGACATTTTGCATGTCCACACAAATAATCAATTGAAATTTTGGGACTGCAAAGCAGTTCGCCCCATATTTTGGATGACTGGATCAACGCTCACATGTATATGGTCTTTCAATTGTGGTTTCAGATTTGCTGACATATTATACTAGTCTTTTCTTCAGGGAGGAAGTCCATCTCTTCCTTTCCCCTGACCCTGATGTGTCAATCTCTGATAGTTGAAATATCCCATCAAGTGTTCGACTGCTCTAAATTGTACAACTAATCGAGGCTAGTACAGCTTCTTTACTTTAGGGGTACTATTTGTGACTTTCATGCTGTCAAGTTGTTGACAGTGAAGAAAGTGCTGTCACTGCAAGCATTTAGTAGAATGTAGAATGTGCAGTACAGTGGTGACCCAAAATGCAAGGAGATTATTTACATTGTGCACTGACTTTGTCCCAGAATCCCTGGAAATTGTCATGGTGAGGAATGGGATGCAACTGCTGATGGGTGGTGAGCCATGAGTGAAGCCCACAAACTGGAAGATCTAGCAAACCATATTCAATTTTTTGTTACTGCAATCTCTCTAATTTTTGGATTGTTGTGTGATCACTGCAGCTACTGTTTGTGCAACTATGTGCCATGCCCTAATAGATGCAGATAATTAGCCTTGAGTGTTTGCATCCTCGTTGATTTTTGCACAAATTTGGTTTGACAAATGCCTGGAAGACTGACTGGTACTTGTTCTGGACATGTGCACAATTATCAGCTTTATGCAACTAGGTTATAAGTAGCTGACACTTAATTTCACTCTGCAAATTGTGTGGTAAGCCAATGCTTGCACACAGGGGAAGCTCCAGTGAAGCAAAATACATTGGACAACTAGAGGCAGGAGTAACACCATCCCACAAATTCTACCATTGCAGCAATTTTGTAAGCTGCCTCTTAATGGCACTGCTTACTGCCTGTTGTTCCAACCTCATGGGACTTTGTGCTTAGCAAGTATGTTGCTGCTTGCTGTTCATCACATATTTCTCAATACACTTAATGTGGCAATCTGCTCCCCTTTCTTTGACAACCATTCTGGGTGATCCATCTCAATGAGACTCAGGGGATTCCTCTTATCGATTAGCAGCATTGGGGGAGCCATGACTTCTGTATATCAAATAAGGAAAGGAGAAATTGATTTGTTGCAAACTACAAAGGAAGCATCAAGTTCCTAAACCCCCTCCTATTGTGAAAAGCATATCAAATAAGGAAAGGGGAGAATTGATTTGTTGCAAACTACAAGGAAAGCATCAAGTTCCTAACTAAACCCCCTCCGGTCATGATAAGCATATCAAATAAGGAAAGGGGAAAATTGATTATTGTTTTTTTCTGTAAATTAAAAAAGAAGAAGAAGAAGAAGCTACATACACACATTCCCTTGGATGACACCCAAATGCTAAAATCCTTCTGTATCAAAGAAACATGATGATATTTTTTGAGAACCATGGTTATATTATCGGTGTGGGTTAATTTTGATTGGTTTGTCAAGAACTGTGGTGTCTATATCTTTGGGAACCGTCCTGAGAACCGGCTGTCATCAGGTTCCCAAGTTTCCCTTAAGTGCCCTGACATCGGTGTCTTCCTTGTTTTCATTGATTTGTTGGATATTCCTTCCCTTTCCTTTCCTTTCCTTTCCTTTTTCAGCCTTTTCTTTACTAGCAATTTTTTTTCAAAAATTGTGATTTTTGAAAGTTTCAGTTTTCAATCACCAACATTGGGAATTTTCTTTTAAAAAAATCACCAAATTTCTATACTTGGTTTTTCAGTCATGGTTTTTTTTTTTTTTTTTTTTTTTTTTTTTTTTTTTTTTTTTTTTTTTTTTTTTTTTTTTTTTTAAAAATTTTTTTTTTTTT
>Ga0116227_10008705_pt1 | contig 18908 bp, 19 predicted proteins | sample S1TSphgellanicum_FD_89693 | JGI IMG/M metagenome (GOLD analysis project Ga0116227, IMG submission 89693) | Host-associated microbial communities from peat moss isolated from Minnesota, USA - S1T2_Fb - Sphagnum magellanicum MG | ecosystem: Host-associated > Plants > Peat moss > Unclassified... | reverse complement strand
AGTTAGTCATAGAGTAGTTGCAAGCAAGACCAAATGCAAAAAGTAGTTGTAAATATAACCAACAATAGTTGTAAATGTCAAATAGTCGCAACTAGTCGCAAATTGGTTGGTTACAAAAACCCAGTTTTCTTCTAGTTTAAGTATGAAAATGTGTTCGCATTCTCAATGAAAGATTTAAGTAGGTGTAAGACCATGCAATTTTCTCTAGACCTTATAGATGAGGCACCCATTTATTGAAGGAGGCATGAGTGGGAACTGGTAGATGAAAGATGCAAAGAGCTCCATGAGGCTAGTCTCATTTAGCCATCAAGTTCTAATTTTGCAATTGCTACAATAATGCCAACAAAGAAGGATTCGGCTAGATTATGAATTGAGAAAAAGATGTGCGGGGATTATAGGCCTTTGAACCTAGTTACACTTCATGGCAAGTACCCCATGCCCATCCCTAAAGAATTATTTGATAACATTGGAAACTCAAACATCTTCACAATTGTGCATTTAAGGCAGGGCTTTAACCAGATTGTGCTTGCTACGGAGGATTGCAAAAAAACGACATTCCATGGAAGCAACAAGTTATGGGAATGGCTTGTGATGCCTTTTGGATTAAAGAATGCACCTATCTTCTTTCAGTGAGTCATGGACTAGGTTTTCGATGGGGTAGATTTCTTGAAATTCTACATAGATGACGTCCTAGTGCGTAGCAAGGGATTCCTCAACACTTAGTTCATCTTGAGGAATTATTCAAAAGGCTCCATGAAGTCAATATGAAGATCCATCCTAAAAAGTGTGAATTTGTTGTCACCTCAATAGTCTACCTTAGACACAAAATTTTGCCAAATGGTGTTATGGCTCATTGGGCCAAAGTAGTAGCCATTTTGGAGATTCCCAATCCTATTGATGTTCACACTTTGAAGAGCTTCGTCGGACTATGTAATTATTATAGGATTTATGTCCAAGACTTTAGTATTATTACTCCTCCTCTCTATGCATTATTAAAAAAGGATGTTGCTTGGACATGGAGTGAAGAGGCTCAAGAAGCTTTCGACACACTCAAGGAAAAGCTTTCAGAGTTCCCTATTCTGAGAAGACCTGATTTCAGCAAGGTTCTCATTCTACACACTGACTAGAGTGCTTTTGGTATAGGTGTTATTCTTGGCCAACTTGATGAGGAAGGCAAGGAACATGTTATCACCTATGCATCCCGAAGCAACAACAAGGCTGAAAACAACTACTCTTCATATGAGGGGAGTGTTTTGCTATAGTATGGGCTATCATACATTTTAGGCCCTATCTTTATGGCACCGAGTTCACTTTGTATACTGACCACTAACCTATCAAGTGGTTGATGACCAACGACAAGCTTACTGGTAAATTAAATTATTGGGCACTTATACTTTAGGAGTATGAGTTCCAGGTTATTCACCGACCTAGTATTACGCATCAAAATGCAAATACCATGTCATGGAGACCCCTCATTACCTTTGAAGATTTTTCAGAGGCTAGGCAAGACTTCGACCAAATTCCAACAGTACATGTATTTTATGCATCTAATTATTTTGCATTGTTGCAATGTAACCTGGTTGAGCATCCCATTGTGGATATATGGGAGGACTTGGACACTCTGAGGTTTCTTCAGCATGGGGAATACCTTCCCCAAGTTACATCAAGTCAGCAGGATCACATATAACAACAGTCCAACTCATGGAGGGACAATCACCTCGTCCGATGCTTACCACAAGGCAATAAAGTGGTTCCTCCACCACATGAATGGTGGTCTTTATTCAAAAGGTACATTTGGAGCTTGGACACTTTGGAATTAAGCATACTTATAACTTTCTCGTTCCTCATTACCATTGGAGAGGTATGTATGCTCGAGTTCGAGACGTCATTGCTAGGTGTGAACAATGTGATAGAGTGAGAACTTCCTTTTCCTTTCAACAATTCACGTTTTTTCCACTCCCTATTCAGGGCATGTTCTATTGCTGGTCATATGATTTAGTTGGAGAGTTACCACAGACCTCCAAGGGTAATGTCTACATCATGATTATGATTGAGCATTTTTCAAAGTGGGTCGAGCTTGTTGTGTTGCCGGACAAGTCATCACATAACACCAGCTAGGCTTTCTTACAACAGGTCTTAAGTAGGATTGGGGCTTGTGTTGAGTGCCTTACTAATCAAGGATCAAAATTCAAAGGAGAATTCCGAGACCTACTTGACCATGCTCTCATTGACCATCATCGGACTTCAAGGGTTCATCCCCAAGTTAATGGCCTTGTAGAGAGGATGGTTCAAACATGCAAAAAGGGACTTCGGAAGATTTACCTCACTAGGAACAAAGAGGGTTGGGACTTGGCCCTACTTTACATCACCATAGGTCACAGGATGTCCAAACATGCCTCTTTGTCTCATTTCTCTCCTTACTTTTTACTTTTTGGGAGACATCCCATTCTACCCTTTTCCATTGCTATTCAAATGGACCATGATGTGGACTTGGACTCCCCAGCCACTTGGGTTAGGATCATCGAAAAGAGGGCTGCTCTATTCAAAAGGGTTATGCCCATGGCCATGGAGAACTTATCCATTACACAACATCGAAACACCTTACGGTATGCACACACATGAGGTGGCAATTACAAACCTAAGGTGAGACAATTTGATATTGGTGACTTTGTGTATTTCCAGCAACAACCTAATGATACCCTAGACACTTCTTTCGATCTCACTATCTTGAGGATTAAGGCAATCAGGCCTTTAAGTGTGTTGGAGTTGCAAGGAGCTAATGGTCGCATAATTCGGGATCATTCCAAAAACTATGCACCTTGCCACTTGCTGAACTTGGATCCTACCATCATCATGTTAACTTGGATTCCTCCACTTGACTATCCATGTTAGGTATGTCAAAGGACAAATGATGTTGATTGAATGCTGCTTTGTGACAATTGCAATGGTGGATACCATCTCTTCTACCTTAAGCCAAAGCTCACTCAAGTTCTCGCCAACATTTAGTATTGTTCATCATGTTTTCCTACAACACCTTGATTTTTACTCAAACCATGCCACGCTTTTTTCGGCTTAGTTCTTGAGGGGATACATGAAAATTTCATCTCAGCCTCCTCTTGTGCATTATATATATGTGTGTGCATCTTTTTTTGGTTGATTAGTTTCTACCTTTGTCTGGTTTTAATATTTTTGTTTAATAAAGTTTACTATGGATTTACACCCATACAACACCGTACGTCATGACACCCATCCTTTGATTAGGTCATAATTGTTGTTGTCATTTTTTTCAAACATGACAATTCATAAAACTAAATGTGTTTGAAAGCAATTGACAATGATAACATCAACTACAATGTGAACCCACTTGAAAAGAACATGACATCAATTCATTTATGTGAAGGTTAGAAGGAGGGTGATGGGAAAACATGTGTTTACTCATAGGAAACATAAAACCAAACATCTTTGGCAATGGAAACAAATGTATCCCAAACATTGTCATTGGGTAGTTGTGCACTCCCCTTATGGGCACACCACAAAAGGTGTATCTTCATTGAGTCTATAGGTTCACCATTAGACACATTGGATAAGGCCACAAGTTGTCCAATGAGGGGAAGCCCAAACTAGTGTGCCACTCTAAACATAAGACATGTGAGACCATATGAAATGATAAGAAGACTTGGAAAGTGAAAAATTAAGCATTTGAACTTGGGCCTTAGTAGGACTTGAAACAAGCATGATGAGGATCAGAAAACATATCAAAGATGATGCACTAGAAAAAGAGTGCTTGTGCAAACTTTTTAAAATGCCTGATTGAAGTATTGAAGATGATAACTCCCTTCTTGGGAAGTTGCTCCAAAAACAATGCAAGCCTACTTTGTTGAAGGAAGGAACGTTGCACACTAACCTTAGGTGAGCTTAGAACGGAAGTGGATTTGAACTTCTAACCATTATAACTTCTAATAAAAAGAGGCAACAATCATGCAAGAATGTGGAGGCAATGGTGAAGCCCCTAGTCCCCCAAATAACCATGGGGACAATGGCCTTATAGAAATGAGACCTATCCCACCTCTAGAATTAATTCTGATTTTTCAAAACAAATTTATATAAAGAACTGTTGGGTTTGGTTGTTTTTGAAAGAAAAAAAAAAATCAAAGAAAGAACAACCTGTCCTGGTCATTTCAAATCCCCCAAAGACCTGACAGTTTTCATGAAAGAAGGGGCAAAACATTGCTCTTTCATTCAAGGTTATGGGATTTATTTTATCTTTTTGCGGACCACAGTAATGCATCAAAATGGGTTTTTTGATTTTTTTTAGGACTGTGGTTATATATTAGAATGTCAGTTCTTTATTTATTTTTTAGACCATGGTTATGAGTTTAAATAACCACCCTGACGGGGTTTGATGCCATTTCTAACATGCCCCCCAACCCTAGTTAGAAGTACAACCTTTTTTTTTTCTTTTTCTGTAGTAGCTAAAATTCACCCAGAAATCGAAATAAAAAATAGAAGATTTGAATCGAAAAAGGGTTTCAATAGCAAGCGCACGCCTCGGCGCGGTGCCACTCAAGTTTGCAACAAGTGAGGATCGCCAAGTTGCGCTGCGAGGGCGCAAGGGCCAAGCAGGGACCAAGTTGGGCCTGGATGAAGACCTCACGCCCACACAACAGGCGTGCAAGTCAGAGTTGTGGCCACTGTTCAAGGAGGCTAAGTAACAAGCAAACGCACATTCTGGAGTGCAGCCGAGCATTTCGTCAACGACACTCAGATTTGCTCGCCCTCCTCTATTTAAGGGCATGGGGACCAGAGAGACCTATGCGTGGTATTATGGAACATGCACGGAGGTGGTGTAAATAAACTAGAAACGGGGGTGGAAATACTAGAGTTGTTTCAGGGTGCTGACCTTGTCTTATTAACCAAAACTTGGCACCTCCCAGGCCAACATTTGCCACATGTTGAAGGGTTCAACTCACTTGCGATAGCACACACTATGCAGCTGGGAAATACAAAAGCGACAAAACATAGTGGGGGGGTTATTGCTTACTTTTGTAGCCACCTTAGACCAAACCTATCACAGTGGAAAAATGGAAGTCACAATTTTTATTTATGGTTACGGGTCAGCAGGGGTGCTACCCCCGACTTGTTTGTCTGCGTGGTGTATGTTGCCCCTATTGCCTCCAAACACGATAATGAATCCCTGTTCCAAAACTTGGTAGCAGATATTGTTGAAGTTCAAACTTTGGGGGGCATAATACTATTAGGAGGGGATTTTAATGCACATACTACAACATTACCAGATACCCTTGACACTAATGACCTTTGTGAACTGTTATAAGCGCCTGAGCTCGCTAAAATTGAGCAACTAAGTGTTGTGGCTACGCGAAAAAATCGTGATGCTGGTGTTGGTAGTTAGGGCCGCGAGCTCTTGGACCTATACAATGACGCTGGGTTACTCATCCTCAATGGCCGGACACCTGGTGACGAATCAAGGGAGTTCATTTGTTTGGCAAATGGGGGGCGCAGCACTGTCAATTATATTGTTGGCTCACCTGCAATTTGGCAAGCTGTTACACACCTCGAGGTGATAATAGATGACATCTGCTACCGTGCGATGGGGGGCGATTCTGACCACAGGTCGTTACGCCTACAATTGAACATCAATTGTAGCTTTGTTGAACCACAACATACAGTGATAACAAAAAAATTCTTCTTGCCTAGGTTCAATTATGATAAATCAAAAGTTGAAGAGTACTAGCTTGCCCTAACATCGAATCTTGGAAACCTATGGGTTGTTGACTCGATTGGGCATCTGGGGGTAGATGAATTAACTAAACTATTGTAGCAATGCGTGGGTGCTGCAACAAAGTCTACTTTTGGCAACAAGCCTTCAGGAGGGAGTTATAGAAAGAGACACTGCCATAAACCTTGGTTTGATGTTGACTGCCGTACAGCAAAACGTGAATTGATGCTCTGGATGAAAGCCAACCTCGACTCACATGCCGCTAAACATTAGAAAAATAAACTCAAAAATTTATTAAAAAGGAAAAGACTTTTCTGGGAAACTGCAAGAGCTCAACATATGTGTGCACTTGCTAAGGTGGATGCGCCTTTGTTCTGGAAAAAGTACCGACCAAGGTCACCCATTATGGACAAGATCAGTGCAGTTACGCTTTTGGAGGGCTTTTGCACGTTAGTTGGCCAGTCTCCGCCACCCATACAATTAGGGACTAATCATTCAACTCAGGTGACCGAATCTCCACGTAACCACACCCTGAACGCAAATATCACACTTGCTGAGCTGCTTCAGGCGTTGAAAAAGTTACAAAAGAACAAGGCTACCGGTTTGGATGGTATGAAAGCTAAGTTCATTTTGGATGCGGGAGAACTACTACACATGCCACTATTGACAGCGTTCAATTGCTTTCTAGCAAAGGGCTTTCTAGAAGCCCTTTCCACTGGGGTGGTCCACGCACTTTTTAAAGGGGGCGATGCCTCTAAATTTGACAACTACAGGGGGATAATGGTTGGGCCTATCCTAGCAAAGTTATTTGCTATGATCCTTGACAAAAGGCTGAGCGAATGGGCTGAACAACATGGGTTGCGTGCCAAGGGTCAAGCTGGGTTTCGCAAAGATTATCGCACTACTGACCAACTTTTCATATTGCGAACTTTGATAGAACAGAGCAAGGCAAAAAAGAAGCCACTCTATTGCTACTTTGTGGACCTAAAGAAAGCGTTCGATACTATGCCACGTGAAGTGTTGTGGCAAGTGTTGGTTGGCCTTGGGGTGAAGGGACACTTCTTGCGATGTCCATAGGCGATGTATGCTAAGGATACCATACGCATCAACCACCCAAACGAGGGTGTCACCTCTAGCTTCAGGTGCCAGCAAGGTGTGAAACAAGGTTGTCCTCTCAGCCCCCTGTTGTTTGGGTTATATTTGGATGCCCTAAAGGGGCATTTAGACGGCAGAGAATGTGATGCACCGACCTTAGCAGATGTGCACGTATGGGTGTTGTTTTTTTCAGATGACCTTGCTTTAACATCGGAGTTAGAGGTGGGATTACAACAACAGTTAAACGCACTTTAGCAGTTATGTGCTGAACGTGAACTTACAGTGAACGTGAAAAAAACAAAAGTCATGGTGTTCAATTATGTTGATCCATGCCAAAAGTTTGTGTTTGAAGGTGACATTATTGAATGTGTGCAAACCTTCAATTACTTGGGGATTTTACTCAAGACCACCTCGAACTTGGATAGTGCAGTGGAACATCTAGCAACTGCTAGTAGGTGTTCGCTATTCGCATTAAATCGTCGCTATGCAGAACTACGTATTATGGATGTCAAGTTATGTTGTGACCTCTTCAACACGTTGGTGCGTTCCATAGCAAGTTACGCTTGTGAGATTTGGGTGGACTCCAAAATAATAAAGGCTATTGAAGTAGTGTACCGAAGGTTCCTCAAGTCCCTACTCGAGGTGTGAAAAACAACCAACACATTCATCGTGCTAGCAGAATTTGGCAAATTCCCCTTTGAACACTTTGCATCGGGACAAGCATTGCTGTACTATAATCGTGTGAGCGCGATCATTAAAGATCGCATCTTAGGAAAGGCATAGGAAGCCTAGCTTGCTATGCTTGTTGCGGGAAAAAAATGTTGGGCTGGATCCGTGCAAAAATGGCTATTCCAAAACCAGCCCCAAGAGGTGACAAGTTTTCTGCCTCTGGCTCAATCACCGTTGGAAACAACACTTCAACTTGCAGCGACCCGTGCGCTCCAAGCAGGGACTACTGAACTACCATTGGGAACAGTTCCTAGGTCAACGCACATACATCCAACATGTTTAGCAAGGTTAGTGTAGCCAGTTGGTGGTAAATCTACGACGAGATGCCCGATCAACTAGGAGGTTGGGACCCCACCCCCTCCAGGATTTCCCCACACAATGTTGAATGTAAAAAGGATGAAAGATAATATGCGACTGGCTTTCATTGAAAAGCTCTTTACCAATCGCGAGATTAGGACCAACGTGCAAACAAGATACTTGCGCTTTAAGGGTATGTCATATGAAAGTGAAAGATACTTTTGTGACATCAACTGTGTCCAACTATGGAAAACTCTAGCCCGGTTTCGATGTGGCAACACGCAGCTTGAGGCAGTGCTAAGTGCATGGAAGGGTGTGCCATATGTAGAGAGGCTTTGTCGAGGCTGCGACTTGGGGAAGGTAGAGGACGAAGAGCACTTGCTCCTTGTCTGTCCAAATACACAGAAAGTTAGGGAACGATTTTGTTCGACCGTACCCCTCACCCACATGAACATTCTTGATGAACTCATGCAGACTATGAACACGGTCACCTTGCCCAAATTTGTGGCATGCTGCCAGTACCAGAGGACAATCTATCCTCCATGATCTACCTTTCGTCTAATGGACTCTCTAGTCCAAAATGGACATAAAATTGTAAACAGTAAACAATAGCCAGAAGTGAGAGAAAAGGACAAAAAAATCCAGCTTTTTATATTTGGTTTTCAATTTGTAGCCATAAATATAAAAGCTTGATTAAATATTTGTACTTCATAGATGCAGGTTTGGCAAAAATCTTCTTAGCGACGATAGCCATGTTTTTTACATCATCTAATGGGTGATTGCCACTTAGGCTGCCGTAAAGTCCAGCCCAAATTTTCATAGTGTATTTTCAGGTCCCTTACCTGCCCGAATTTCTCGGTGGGCCTTGCGAAATCTGGAAGGTACAGTACAGCCTGTCACTCGGCCTTCCGCAATGCGAGGCGCTAAATACCCAGTAACGAGCTCTGTTCGGCATTGGTTTCGGGCCTGACAGTGCAGCCCTGCGGAGAACTGCGTTGTTCTGCCGCAGGGTTTTAAAAATTTTGCCCATTTTGACTTTGTGTGTGGAATAAATTTAAAAAATAAGTCGTACTAAGTGCCTGGTGGTGAGCCAATCGTCATTGCTACATTTGATGCAAGGGATGTCGTGGGTTCCAATCCAGTGCCTGCGATGCAAAATATGTGCCCAAAACTTTGGCAGTGAAGATCAGCAGAGCGTTCTTCATTTTTTTGAAGAACTGAAGAACATCGAAAACCGGGTTGCATGGTTTCTTGCAGAACCGTGCAAGGCCGAAAAAGGTGTGCAAAAAGACAAGCGAAACCAGCGCCGGACAGAGCTCGTTAGGGGGTGTTTAGCGCCTCGCTTCCACAATCTGCAAGGTCCAGTACAGACTGTCACTGGGCCTTCCGAAGTCCTAAAACAGTTCCTGGAAAGGTCGGTGGGTGAACTTTGAACCAACCTGTGTGAGAAGCTTCCCATTAACTTGGACTAGAATCCAAGATTCTTGGTGGGCCAAAAAGGGACACACACGCGCACTTCCCGACTTACAGATTCCAGACTCCAGATCCTTCCATTCATCAAACCCACCACAAAAACCAGTCATGTCTTTTGGGGGTGAATTTGCCCAGAATTTCGACCTCCAAAATAAATAACAAACATTATTCTGTCACGAATTTCCCTGTTAATTTGCAAATTTTCCAGAGAAAAAAAATGTTTCTGAGAAACTTTTATCACTTTTTCTAACATATTTTTTAGTTTTGGGGCAAGTTTTTTTTGCCATTTTTCTACAATTTGAACAGTTGTTTACAAACATTTTATGAATTAATAATGCTAAGTTTTTGTTAAGGATAAATTGTAGTGAATCGAGGGTTTTTTTTTCCCCCTCAATCTTGTGATCTTGAAAAGATTTAGATTTTTTCCCAAAAAAAAAAAACTTGGAATTTACACTAGAAAATAAAAAGTTCCAAATTTTCTATTTCCCAATTTCTTTCTCGGAAAAACGACAAACTTTGTCAGTGATCAGTGAATGTTTTTGTTTTTTTGGAAAATTTGGGAAAGTTTTGGAAAAAAATTGTTTTTGTTCTGGTGTAAATTCGACTATTTTTCCTATTTCTTCTGAAAAACCCTCCAAAATTTTGGTATCAGAAAATTGGAAAAAAATTATTGCTGGAGGCTGGTGATGCAACATTTTTGTAAAAAAACCTAGAATTTATATTAAAACAATCCACAAAACTAACCACTCCTCTCCTCCCCCCCCCCACAAAAAAAAAGGGGACCAAAAAGGCGGGAAGAAAAACCCTGGAATTGCCGGAGGAACAAAACTCACCTCCAAAACAGAGTCGTTGGAAGTTCCAGAATCTTCCAAACAGACGCGCATCAAACCTTATTTTAGTCCCCAACTGCTCTCCTCGCTACTCTAGAGTCCTCCCTTCACTCATCTGTCGTCGCAGCAGATTGTGCTCTCTGTCTCTCTCCGCGCTCCAGTTTCATTTCTCTATTTCTCTCTCGTTAGCGATCGCCCTTCCGCACCCAAGCTCTTCTATTTTGCGAGCTCCAAATTCTCAAGTCTTTCTGCGGTAAGAATAGACTCGAATATTCTCTCCTTTCATGTCAGGTTGTTTTGTGTTGATCGGCTGTGTCGGTTTTTTCTTTTTGTTATAGTCGTGGTTATCGACTGTCGCTTTGTTTCTTTCCACTTTAAAACGGTAGTGTTTTCTTGTCCGTTATCGACCTTGAATCCTAGTCTTTGAAGCGTGCGTGAGAATGTCGTGACGAGCGAGATTTGATGACATATTTGTGATAAGTTAGTTTTAAAGAAAACCTATTCTTCGTGTCTTTTGGTTAAGTCTTCCGAGCTCCGCATTTTGTTCAAGACTGGCCCTTCCTCCCATTGATTCTTGCAGAGTTCTTGGTTTCGAAGAATGAATCTATGAATCACTAGACTGGCTTCTGAAGGGGCATGTTTCCACTGTTGGTTCATGTGCATGCTTTAGAGGCAGTGTTTTCAGTATGTGGCCGCAATCTGGTGTTCTGCGGTGGTGCTCCGAGACGGAGTCATGCATTGCCGTGTCTGCCTGCCGTCAGATTGTTAGGGTGGGAAGCACCATTTTTGTCTTGGTAGGAAAACTGATTTGTTTACGTGGTTTCTGTGGTTTCTTGTCATGCTTTTGAACTATCTGCCAGGTGCGGAACGTTTTGGTTATAGCCGCTATTGCAGAAGGCGCAAGAATTCTTTTGTTCTGTGTTTCCACATTCTGAAGAAAAAAGTCAATATACGTAGCCAATGGAACAGGTTTGGTTGCCTTGCTTTTCTTTGATGTTTTGCTTTTCTCACTCTCTTCTATTTGGTTTGGCAGTAATGTTCTCTTTATTGCAAAGTAGGCCATTTGTCTCTTTGGCTATTCACTGCCAGGTCCTTGATTAGAGCTGAATGTGAAATCTCTCGTGTTATTGTAGATAAGTAGTGACCTAATAACACAGTCATATATATGGAAGTATGGATCTAAAATTTGAAGAAAGTTTTCTCAAAAATTTTGGTATCTCAATTCTAAACCAATTCTCGAATGAGCTATTCCACCTATCTGTGAGATCATTGGTGGACTTGGTAATGACTTGGTTTCACTTTGCCATCTCTTTAAATCTATGTTAATCTTAAATCTCACAAGAGACCATTTATATTGTTCACAAGTCTGAAAGCCATCCATTCTCAAGTGCACCAACCATGAACCTTATTCAACATCAGGAATGAAAAAAAATTGCCAGTCTAATCAGAGAAAATATAGAATAGTATCATGGATAAGTATTTATAGGAGGTGAGAATAGCAACTGCCAAAATGTTGGAAGGTAGATCTGATCAGACTGGTATGGTAGCAAATAGACTCTTTGATGGAATGCGAGATCTTGATCTGCCTTCCCACTGGGAGCATTGAAATACTAAGCATGAATGCACTTGAAATGCATCAGGAAGGAGAAAAGGTGGAACTCTATGTCTATGACTTGAGCCAAGGGTTGGCACGCCAGCTTTCAGTGCAATTACTTGGCAAGGGAATAGATGGAATTTGGTGAGTTATTTTTTCTGTTTTATAAACTGGTAGAATGGTATGGTTCAATATATTGTTGTGTAGAAACTGTCAAAGTTGACCACAGGAGTTGAGGAGGAATGCAGATTTTTTTCCTGATTGATTTGTCTGAACAGTAGAACAAGGTTCAGATGTTGTATCAATTGCATGTTGTCCAACTTAGTACTTACTCTTCTATTCTTTGCTCCCAATCAGGCACACTGCTATAGGAGTGTATGGAAAGGAATACTATTTTGGAGCTGGGATTCAGAACAATCCAATTGGACAGAGTTCACATGGTAGTCCAGTACAAGTCATGCAACTTGGATACACCCAGATACCACAAGACATATTTGAGGAATATCTTCAGGAGATACAGCCTCGCTATACACAGGAGACCTACAGCCTTATGTGCCACAACTGCAACAACTTTTCAGAGGAGTTGTCACAATTTCTTTTAGGAACTGGCATTCCTGAGTATATTCTTCGACTGCCTGCGGATGTCATGAGCAGCCCTATGGGGCCTATGCTAAGTGAGTATCACTGTGCTTCCCTTTTATGTTGAATGGATTTCAATTGAGAATTGCATGGTTTGCTGCTTCTACCAGTCCGTTTGTTTCTGTGCTGACAAGGTTTACAAGGATGGTATGTGTGAGTTCTGATTCTTTAGTGAATGTCTGAACAGTCTATTTTGACCTCCTTACACTGAGAACTTTTCTTCAAGGAGACAATTAGCATGCTTCTTCCTGCATTTGTAGTTGTGTTGATGTGCACTGGAAGGAATGCTGATAAATCCATCATGAATGTAAAACTTTGTATAACTGTGCAATGGTTTCCAATGAATGTACAGTTCATTGTAGTGTAATTAAAGCTTCAGATATGGTAGGACAACTCAGAAGATTTCGGTCGGTACTTTGTCTCTTGTGGGGCAGCACTGTGATGGAGTTTGCAGTAGTGCGATTGAACTGGCATGGGAATGTTGATCATGTTCCTTGTTTGTCTGGCAGGGCCAATGATTGAAAACCTGGATGCTACACTGCGGCAGGGAAGAGTCCCAATGCGTCAGCAAATGGTTTCTCCAGCCATGCCTAACTTTTCAAACATCCAGTTGCCATCAACAACAACCTTTCCACAAGCTACCTCCAAAGGAGCAGGTGCTGGAGTCAGGGGAGTGCAACCAGCCTCCAGTGCACAGGCTTGCTCAGTGAATATTGCTGACATGCCCCCTAATGTTTCTCCAATGTCAGTTTCATCAGCTTCAGCAATTAAAAGTAAGATCCACAACATAATCATTCTCCTTTCATTTGTCATCCACTGTGACTTCTTTGGCAGCATGGTTCAGTCGTGAATGGAACAAGGTTTTTGCAACAGCTCTGATTCTCATATAGATCACTGTCCAGTGCAGTTGAAACTGGTTCATCCTCAGAGGGGAAATGTTGTCTTGGAAAATCGAAGCAGTCTTTGGGAATCTGAATGCTTTGTTTCATATTTAAATGCCCAAAACCCTTTCTGTTGAAGCCCATTATTCGAGAAAAAGTAAGATTGTAGATAATAACAGAGTATTGCTATTGTCAAGATGGCCAATTCTTTTCTGAGTTTAAAGATTTAAGTTGTCTAATTTTGTTTTAGCAGGTAGTGATCCCAATCTGGAGGATAAGCATCTAGCAAGTTCAAGTGACAAAAGCCGGAGTGTGCAAAAGGCAGCACCTTCAACAAACAACTCTTTTGGAAGTGTGCAGGCACAAGTTCAAGAAGAAATTATCCATGAATTTGCTCAGATAATGGCATCAGGAAGTTTCAGAACTAGTGAAGCAGCAGCTCTTGCTGCACGACGAGTGTTACAAAGGCATGGGATGGGTGAAAGCTCAGTGCCTTCTTTCTAAAGTTTGAAAGTTGAATTTCTTTCCTTGGATGGATTGATTATTAGCAACTTCAATTTATAAATGAAGAACTATATTAGGACATAAGCAATTGGTGAACATTTTACCTCTTTCCTTCATTCATTTTGTGACGAACTCTGTTACAATTCAAAATTTTCTTGAACAAGTGATTGTGGCACTTAATTCATGTTGTTCATTTGAAATAGATCGTATACCTAAAATATTTGCCTAATTAAATAGAGACATAGTTTTGATATATGACTTATTCTTGCTAAAGTCAGACTGCTTTCTACATGTATTTCAGAAATTCAAAATTTAAGAACAAATTTAAGAAATTTGAGCATATGTCTCCCATAAATTTGACAGGTGCCCCCAATATTTTCACTTCAGTAAAACTAGACTTAGATTATATATGATTTATTACATAATCTATGAAACTGTGTTTCATCTGAAAACTATCCTCCTATCCCTTGCATAAGTGGATGAGAATTTTAAATGACCAAAAGATTGATAAATGAAAAATCCCCTAATCCAGAGAAATATACAAATGAAAAAAGTTCCATGAACATTAATTGGAAGTAACGCAGTAATGTCAAAAAATATGGTGAGATTCCAATAGCCTGTATGCCACAAAATTTTCCTAATAGTGGTCAAATTGGCAATTATAATATTCTGGCTATAATGAAGTAACACAATTCTATTCATAATATTTTCAATGTTCTTGACAAAATGCACATTAGTTCCATTGCCAATGAGGTGACTACGGTATAGTAAAGGTTTATAAAAGCCATGACAATAGTTATTGGCAAATGTAATTATCGATATTATCGAAAATGTTGAGACAAATCAAATGCATTCCCTTATTCAAAGGAACATTATTATTATAAAACAATTATAACATACTAGTGGTACTCGTGACCTTCGGACACCTGTGACTACGCCACTCTAGCCACCCCGAACGCGTAGTGGTCTCGACCGATGTTGTGCGGGTATCAGAACCAGCCGTGTGTACCTTCAGGTTATCAGTTTGGGTATTTACTCCCTTACCCGACGTGAGAAAACCCAAAACCCCAGTTCTAACATTTTGAACCTTGGTTCTCGAAAGTTTTGGAAATTTTCGAAAACACGTTCCTCTATATAACCACCGGTTTTTTCGCTAGTGGGGGGGAGGGGAAGGTTTTTATATCCGCCTCTGGTGCGGTGGGAGAGGGATGCGATCCGACCGTCATTCCTACCCTTCGGACGGCTGCAATGCTTTGTGGAGACGGTTTGTACACGAAAACCGTGGTGGTCCAACCCTCATCACAGACTGACACCGGTCGCCCACTGCTTCACCGGCCTTTCCTTCCCCCACCCCCCAAAACCCCCGTCAGACAGACAAACGGACGAACGTAGTGAATTAATATATAAGATTGTAAAATAATGATAATGCTATCATCATAATAAGTAATGGAAACCCATGAACATACTCACAAAGCTTCAATAAAATGTCTAATAATTAGGAAACGCATGTACAATGATTTATGTGTATTAGAAATAATCCAGAATTTGGCAAAGCATTAGGATACACAGCCATTGACAAATGACATAAGTAACACCAAAATTCAAGTTCAAGATGTTGTCAAGCATGCTTACTTTCCATTTCATGAACCATAAATAAAAAATTTGTTACCTAAATCAAAAGGAAATTAAATAAAAGAAAAAACAAAATCAATTCAAATGAAGTAAACTACTTTTGACCTATGAAGTAAGATATAGAATTAACCTTTAGATTGCCCCAAGGCATGAAAAGAAAATGATCATTTCATTATATGGCAAGTTCAAAGCAATGACATTTCATCAAAATACTTCAAAACTTGTTCAGATTAACATTTCTCCTGTTTTGTTGTTTCAAGTTCATTCAAACATTCATTCTAAGTAGGGGTTTTTTGGTTTCCCTCCAATTTTTCCAAGTAAGGTGGATGGTTAGCATGTGCTTGTGATGGGATGCCAATGTGGGAAATTTCTTTTTGGCTAGTGAATCCAATTGGCTACATATATTATTTAGTTCGAAAAATGAACATGTGAAGTAGTCTTGTTCATAACCCAATGGTGAGAATCAAATGGATGTTTTATGTTCATGTGTTTACAAAAAAATTCATGCCTATTAAATATCTACAAATGTTGTAAGTTGTCGACTCTTGCATGAGAAATGAAATGAACATTGACCATTTCACCAATCAGCCCAATTGAGTTTGGGGCCACATCTTGCATCTTTGAATCCACATAGGAATGCATTTTCTTGTAATATATACCAATGCTATCATTATGTGCGCAAATAGTATGATGTTTATCAAATCAACAAGTAAAATATCTTGGCCTAAATACATAATGCATCAACTAAGGTCTTTGTCCTTTAGATTGTTAAATTCAAAATAAAATTGGAACTTGGCATGAGAAAACCAAACTCTTTGATTTTGCTAGAAATAACCCTACCCATACCTTTGCAACTTTTATAACTTCACAAGCCTTGTTTTCATCACCAATGATCTTGAACAAGTCTCTTCCAATGAGTTAGTAATGAAACTTTCCTTGTTCTTCACAAATCTTATTAGCTTAGCATATATGCAATCATCACTGACAATTTTTACCATCTTTAAAAAATGCCATGAATACCATTCCTTGTCACCCCCAACAAATAAATCATAGACCATTGATGTTTCACAACAACAATTGTACAACACTTTGGACAACTCCACAAGATACATCAGGTCATCCAACAAATTCAACCATGATCAAGATATTCACGTATATAAGAAATGAATCACTTCGTCACAATATAATGCACGACAGATCAAAATACATTGAACCAAAAAAAAGAATAGTTGAAAAAACAAAAACCCCAACCCAAATTCACATAAATAAATTTCTTAATCACATAAATGTATAGATAGGACACCTTCAATAACATTTTTTACCATCTCTAAAAAATTTCATGAATATATTGTTGAGGAACAAAATATCATTTGATGCACTTGAGCAAAATATGTTGGTGTTGAACAAACTAATTCTTTGGATAATTATATTATCAATTCGATTGACATTGAACTTGACCTTGCTATGACTAATCAAATTGTACTTGCATTTTTTTCAAATCTCCACCTTGCCATGCCAAACTAGAAATCTCAGACCACTACTAAGCCCAAAGAATTGAAAAAATATTCTTGATACCAAACCATGTTCAAAATTTCAAAGAAAATTAATGATGTTATTTTTCATTAAGATTCAAACCATCAATAATTTGGAGGAACTTGCATCATATAGTTTTCAAATAAGGTGGACCAAGAATATCCATATTGTGTTGTGTTCAAGTGAGATCTCTAAAGTGCTAAAAATGGGTTTCATGTGGGTAAGTTAAGATAATAATTTGATAGTATGCTAAAAAGTGAGACGTTTTGACAATGGCTATTTTGACATCTTTGACAAATTGATTGAAATGGAGACTTGGGTGAAAGCATGAAATAAAATTCCACAAAGTGTGTAGACAACCCTTTAAAAAAAAAATTCAAAATTTTGAAAAATCGCCATTGGAACACTATGTATAAAAAAATTCATCTAATTTTTTAAATAAATTATTATACTTTCAAAGTTGCAACTACAAAATTTTCATGAAAATTCACCTTGTTTCAAGCATCCTTTTATATGTTTAAAACACTCAAGAAAAGCATGTGGACAAGTGGTTTTTTTTGTTTCAAAAGTTTTTTTCCTTATCAAAAGTTCACCAAGTCATTTCAATTTTTTTGTGAAATTTAATATATTCCACAAGACGGGATCCATGTGTTCAAAACATTCAAAAAATAAAAATACATTTACGTTTTTAGATTTTGATACTCAAACATTCTTAAACACTATTATAATTTTGAATTTGTAATCATGGTCCAAAGTAAAGTTATAGATTTGATTATAATCTAAGGCTTGATGCAAAAAAAAAAAAGAGTTTTTATCATGTTATATGTCATATTTGGCTTCAAATTTCATATTATGTTTGAAAAATTGTGTGAAAAATGCAGTATAAACCAATATAAAATTGCCACATGGAAAATGCGCTCCTTGGAAAGGACTTTAACCTTGGTGCAACTAGTTCCTTATTTCATGATTTCACCCACTTATGTTATTGATAAACTTTTAAATGAAACATTATTCTAGCATGAAACGTGTTGCTTCAAGGATTGTCAAGCCCAATTTAGGCTCAACAACCCCAATGTATTAAACTTGGCCTTCTTGGTCATAAAAAAACCTTCATTCAATAAAAAAGATCAAACAAAAATACTTCCATACCAATTGTGTCATGGACTCAAAGATCATGCATCAAAATTTAAACATTTACCTTGCACCTTATTTAAAGATCCAAGTGTGCAATTGAAAAAATCCATCTTGATACAAACTTTTTACTTTAGTTTTGAAATATCTAGATGAAATGTGAGATGTCTCTAACTTTGCATAATGAACCCACATCTTGTTGACCATACAAAAGTAATGACTTCATCACAACCTTGAATATTAGCTTGTGTGACACTCAAAAAACCCATAATGTCTCTCCCCATGTACATGTGATGTAACCAAGGAAGTCATGTCATCCTACACAAATTTGTTTGACATAACACAAGAAACTCACATTAATGATGTCATTCTCTTCATGCAAGCTTCACACATTCAATTCATTCACAACTTTATGTTGTTTCTACATTTAACTAGTCTTTACTCTCAACCAATGTATAGAAGATTCAAGACCCAAAAGATGCAATTTGTATTATGTTTCAAGTACAAATCATTGATGGCTTACATATCCATTGCAACAAAAATGTAATACTAAGAAAATTGTAAAAAACTATCACCCTTTTAGAACATTGATTCCAGGAGATTATGAAAGTGTCATTCATCTCACTCAAAAAATCATGGCTTTTTAGAAAGTTCAACTTGACTAAAATGTTCACATTGACTAAAAGGGATGTCCACCTGACTAAACGCCTAGTGCATGAAAGACACATGGCTTTTTTTTATTAATAATTTTGACTAAAATGACCTTTTTCACCAATTGCCAATTTGAACATTTAGTCAAATGGGAACCCCCCCCCCCCCCCCAACAAAAAATT
>Ga0116227_10008702_pt1 | contig 18913 bp, 7 predicted proteins | sample S1TSphgellanicum_FD_89693 | JGI IMG/M metagenome (GOLD analysis project Ga0116227, IMG submission 89693) | Host-associated microbial communities from peat moss isolated from Minnesota, USA - S1T2_Fb - Sphagnum magellanicum MG | ecosystem: Host-associated > Plants > Peat moss > Unclassified... | reverse complement strand
TAGGTCAAGTTAGGATTCAAAAACTTGGTAGACAATTCCAAATTAGGTCAAGTTAGGATTCAAAAACTTGGTAGACAATTCCAAATTAGGTCAAGTTAGGATTCAAAAACTTGGTAGACAATTTCAAAATTAGGTCAAGTTAGGATTCAAAAACTTGGTAGACAATTCCAAAATTAGGTCAAGTTAGGATTCAAAAACTTGGTAGACAATTCCAAAATTAGGTCAAGTTAGGATTCAAAAACTTGGTAGACAATTCCAAATTAGGTCAAGTTAGGATTCAAAAACTTCGTAGACAATTGCAAATCAGGTCAAGTTTAATAATTACCTCAAGGTGCTGATAGCGTTCAAAGCTTGTGATATTTTGACCTTCACCAAATTTCCATTCTCGTCATAAAACAAAAACTCAGTATTCAGATAATCAGGGTCCGTGATGTCCTTGCGATTCCCTCCAGGCAACGTCTTCCAAAGCTCCCACAAGCGATCTACATTGCCATGATGTGCAAAAAAGATAGGATCATATGCAGAATAGCGAAAAATCCCCATGTCTGCGAATGGCGGTGTTGCTTTTGGGTTTCCAGTCCAGAAATGCACTGTGCCATGAGGAATAGCCTCCAGCGTTCCTGCTCCAAGACCGGCCACACCTCCCAACTCATAAGATTCCCCGAAAAATAGACGACGAATTGGTGCACCTGTGACCATTTGAGTATACATGATGCGGTTGTTTGCCTCCCGTAATGACGCTTTTAATGTTGCGGTTTGATTCACACACTCAAGGGTAATTTGAAAATCAATGATGTTTGGCCGTTTTGTGCATTCATTCCGATTCACATCATACAACGATGAAGACTTGTTTTGGTACTTCTTATTTGCAAAAGCATAAGGTAGCACATTAGCAAGAGGTGGATCAGATGATTGGTTATCCCAGTTCCAAAAGGGGAGTGCAAATGTGTCATCATCCAGAAGCTTTGCAAGAATGCGTTCGTGAAAGTAGAGGAAGAATCGGTGCCATGCCAAAAACAGCCAACCGAAGTGAATCTCAAGCCTTCTGTTGTCCGTGGGAACATAGAAGGCTGCATCACAATATGCGCAATGTAGTTTAGCTTGATACTTCCATGACCGCCCATCTGATTCTGGTAGCTCCCTCAGAAGCTGGTAAGCCCTTTGATACTTGGCAATGTAAGCATCGTCCAACAGGTGGGCAGGCTGCCTTATACGCAATGGGAGCGTTGTGTCAAATACATAAAAGTCCTGAATTGGTGCCCCATTGTAGGGAGGTGGGCAGCAGCCTTCTGTGTTATTACAATTCTTGAAATCGGGTGCAGGAAAGGGTAGCCCTTGCACTCTTCTAGTGCAGCTAAAAGTAAGCACCACCAAACTCACCACTAGCGTTGTGAGTCCTCTGCTCCTAACACTAAAGCATGATCCAACACCACAAAACATGTACATCTTCATCATGCAAGCAAATTAACTTACTTGTCACAAGATAAGCCCAAAATCCACACGACCCAAGAAGTCAATTTATAACTTAAAACTTCAAGCTGCCAACTAAAACAATGTCAATGATCTCGATCGCTCCTATTAAAGAAATTCGAGTCTCAGGTGCTACATCTATCAAACTGCAGCATAACACATTTGGCACATGAGCTTATGAATGTGGACGAATGAAGTCCATTTTGAAATCTGCAGACACCTTGCTACTGAACACGCTTAACACACCCTAATGATCAGCTCTGTCCAATGCAAGAAGTGCCTGACCAGTCGTTTTTCCTTCTTCTGTTTTCTTCGACCAGTCGTTCCCTTATTTATGTGGTACCAATGAAGAACATGGTTGGTGGCATAATTCATGTCCCTAGGCCCCAATGTGGGTCCAGTACTACTACTTTGCACAGCTCAACTTTCCCGCATGGACCAAGGATGCCCGGGTCCCCCAATAAAAGAAACCTTGGTCACTAAGTCTCCAGCGACATGCAGTTCATGAATGCCTTTCGTGCACTAGGTGTGGATGAGTGAATTTGGTCGCCAAGGCTCCAGCTAGAAGCAGTTCATGAGCGTTCCTGAGTGAATCTACAGCCGGAGACTTCTATAATACTACTTATTGGCGAATAATTGTTGTCTTCAACTTCTTACAACGCGAGGCTGTCTGCTTGTGATTGGGGATTTTCTCATATGCTTTTCTGATGCTCCTGGCAGAATCGGAGCTCTCATGTGTTCTGCCATGTATGGAATGAAGTGGGTTTTCAAGGAAAGCTTTGGCGTGGTTGTCTCCATGAACTACGTCCCCCATGAACTGTGTCCCTGCAATTCATGCCCCTGCCATTACCAGACACCAATAATGGTGACCAAAACGATTAGAAGTAGAAATCCCTTCCAGTCAATGAGGTAAGGCAACATGCACCCAAGAGGCCCAGTTTTTTTCTTTTGGTGAAAAAGGGAAGGAGGGGGGGGGGAGATTTTTTTGGAATTTGGTGTTCCCAAATGTATTCTAGATGATTGCTTCATGTTCCCATTAAGTGCCCAAAGGTTATTTGTGATGTTCCCAATTTATTCCCCAAATTATCAATAGATTCCCCATAGTAGCACACTTCATCCCATATGTTTTGCCCAACATCCTCTTGTAAGCTATAATCATAGCCCAAAAGAAAAGATTATATTACATGTCTGTTTTCAGAGTGGCAAAAGTTTGCTACCAGACTAGTGTCACTAGGCCATGTGGGGCACACTCTATTTTTGAAGTATCTCAAAGTGGGTATTTTTTGGAATGGTGGACCAATCAAAGAAGTCCATCACCAAAAAATGACCAAGGATATAATGTTTTGATTAATTGTTGTCCACCGTCTTCCCCGCTAATTAATACTAACCGGTGGTGTCGCATGTGCCGTTGGCACAAGTATGAATAGGACCTTGAAAATAGAGCTCAATTGTGAAAAGCCCATTTAAATGTTAAAATTCATTTTCAATGAAAAAAATTCCTCAAATTTCAGTATCTCTCTCACCTTAGGCATACCAATATTAGACTTGCCTTAGCCTCACTTCCACGAGCCCTTATTCTAATAAAGCCCAAAGGGCATTACCTTACACATACATGATTGAGATAAATTACATGTGCACATGAAAACAATACACAATGTTGACATAATGCACACAAGTCAATGATTATTTTATGTTTTTAGATGGATCCATAAAAATGTGTATAATGTTATTCAAATATAAAACACTAGAGGGAGTTTGGAAACATAGAACACAATACTGTAATACCTTGGGTAGTGTTGACATTATGTTTTTCAAATAACAAAATTTTGTGAAGGAAAATAGAAAATATCCTATGATGTTCAAGATTATTTTAATTTTCAACATGAAACCTTGAAAATTAATTAATTAATTATTTGAGAGACATTTTATCGAAACTACCCTTGTATACTAGGATATTTGTTTGAAATATTAAATTTATTGTTGTAACTAATATGACAAAAGGTTCCAAATGGGCCATCACACAAAGTCGGCTGAATCTTTTTTTATTTTTTAAACAGAAACATTTGGCATTGTGCTTTTTCCACAAGATTCCCAATGGGCCATCCCACAACATTCGCCAAAGTTTTATATTGCTTTAATGGAGACCTTTTGACATTGTTTTTTCAAAGATAGTCTTTATAAAAAACATGACTTTAAATGTTCCTTACAATATGTAAACTTGTTTTTATCGAATGGTTCTGCATTAAAAGTCAATAGATTTCCTTGGTTGCCAATTCACCCATCTATCGAGGTGGAAGTTTTGGAAACAAGCCAAGCTAATGGTTTTCAATGTGACATGAGACCTAATTAACTTTAGGTGGGCCCCACCACTTCAGTTCACTTCCTCCCAACACAATTACAATGTCACTATTAATTGTGTTTATAAAGTGCCGTATGACAAGGTTTCACAACATGTAATTTTTCCACATGCAATCCATTGTCATGACCATATAGTGATATGTTATCAATTGAACGAGTCATGCATGTCACTATGCAACATGGACTTAGTCATACATGTGAGAAACGAAACATTTGCATGCATTTGATGCCACCATAAATTAATAATAGGGTTAATGTGAATTTTTGAGTTTTTGTTTTGTTTTGTTATTATTATTTTTATTTTTTTAGTTACTTGAAGAAAATTGGGTGTAGTAGGTATAATAATATGATGTGGATTGGAGCATGTGGGTGAAAGACAATTAAGATGTAATACATTTTGGCATATATGGAGTTCATACTAGTGTTAAAACAAAAGTTCATATATATTGTAGTAGAATATATTATATTGCACGAGTCATATGACAAGGCTAAACAATTTTATTTTAATTTTTAATTTTTTTCAATAATAGATAATTGTATCAAAAATTAACATTTAAGAAATGGAAAGTTGAATTATTAATTCAAATGAGTAAAAGACTTTATAAAAAAAATCGTATTTCATTGTATATTTCAATTTATGATTTTCAAAATTTTTCAAAATTGTCTTCATTCATATCAAAGACATCACACTACTTTCCATGTCAAAAAAATCATTCAACTAAACATTTTAATAAATATAATAAGTCCATAATCATATGATATGGATTGTGATGTAGGTTTTTATCATTTCAAAAGTTCAATATGTTATGGTAACTCAAAATCTATTCTTGAAATTCATATGATGTGATCATTTCGTATAATATATTATTTTGTTGAGTCCTTTTCATATCTTATTCAATTTTTTTTGTTCCATGACCAATAATCAAGTTGTGACAAAATTATATATTACACCTTAGTATATTTTTTCACCCATGTACAAAATTGAACCCAAATTAATTTTGTATAATGTTGAAAAGTTGGATTTTTTAAAAATGCGATTCATTCTTGCATGTGGGCTTGAAAGTTGCAACTAATTAAAGTAGTTATTATTTTGTCCTAACATTTCTAGGCTACAAGGGTTGTGAGATGATTTTGTTGCATGTTTTGTTATTGTTTTGTTGATGTGCATTATTGGGAAGAAGCTTGCAACCTATGCACACCTATTGTTCAATGAAGAAGTTGGAGAAGATGAGTGGAAAAGATGTGGATTTTTTTTGAATTGGTGCCATGGCTGATTTCTAGGATTTTCTATTGGTTTTTCATCCTTATACCCAATTATTGTTTTCTAACTATTGTGCACAAGAGCTACTTGTGGAAATCAATTGGTGTAGTAGAGGATCGGTATTAAGGTGCAACTTTTCTATCTTCAAATCTAAATGCTCCAATATTTTAAATTTTCACTGATTTGGATCAAAAACTTTTTCTAGCATGCTTCCCAACACAATGTGGCAAAAGTATGCTTTCAACCTTACCCTTCAAAATAAAGTGCAAAAAGTTTTGTTTTACACTTCAAAATAGAGTGCCAAAAATTTAGCAACTAATATTGTTGGATCAAATTGTGAAAATTGGACCAAGAGATATACTATTTTATTTGATTTTATAACACTATTTTGTAGAGAATGTGAATCCTACATTTCAAAACACATGTTTATGTTTAGATCATAGCCCACTTATAACTATTGGATCAAGCAACGACAATTGTTTTGAACCTTTGCACTTTGGAGCAGAAAATAAATTTGAGTTTTAAACATTATAAATTGAGAACATGAAATCATGTTCATAGAATTTGAATTATTTAGCATTGAAGAATCTTGCCTATTGAATTTTGGGTGATGAATTTTTGGGAATTTTGTGGAGTTTTTTTTTCACAAAAACATGTTTTCAAAAGAAAAAAATTTTAAAGAAAAAAGAAATCTCATCTATTCCAAGTCTTTGTTTATTTCTATGTTGTTTTCAATCAATCTACAAAGCTTAAAAATTAAAACTAATGTTCCATTTACATATCTTTACAATTGCTAGGTAATAAATTTTCATGCAAAACACCTAGAATATAAAAGAAATTTTACCATCAATATATGGAAATACAATGAAATTAAAAATATATAAAGACAAAATTAAAATATCATCTTGACATTATTCCTAGTACTTATTTATGTTTGTTAATTTTTTGTGGTTGTACCTAGTATTCTAGAAAAACATTAAAAAAAATACTTAACATTTTTTAGACCCCAGAACACTTATATAAAACCATATGTGGCATTTTTTCAGAAATTTAAACAAGTTTAGATTACATGTATTTAGATTTTTTTGATTGCATGCACAAAATTAAAATCATTTCAATAATGTGCTCACCAAACACATCCATGTAGATTTTAGGGAGGTTTTGTGAAAAGAAACCTCATGCAACCATTTGCTTACATGTGAAGAGGGTTGCCAAAGGGCCAAACTCCACTCAACCACACTTCTTAACCTAGCCCCCTAATGTAGTGTAGATGTTTTGTCAATCATGTTTGCTAGACAATAATAAGCTAGATCTTGATAATGAAACAAGTAATGCCCAACATGGGATTATTTTTTTCAAGCACCAAATTACATGAATGTATTCATTGGAAATAATGAATTCAACTCATTCTAGCCCCACAAGAATTGAAATTTAGGCATGACATACCTAAGATGTAATTCTTTGTTGTGAGGCTCGATTGCATGGGTAATGCTTCATCATTTTTTTCAAGCACTCAATGTTTTGCCATAGCTTCGGGCAAGAGTTAACCCTCTTTAGATTGGTTTATTATGAATGCCCATCTTGCTCATATGTTTATCAAATATTTTGAAACATTTACAACTTGTTCTTTAGACTATGTTTTTCAAATTTATCAATGCATTTCCTTTATCTTTTGATATGTGCATAGACCCATGAAAAAATATATTTAAGGCTCTTTTCATAGTGAAAATTACCTATCAATTACTTACGTTTTTAAAAGTTAATTAAACTTAGTAAAGTTCAATACTTACTTTTCAATAGAAGAGGGTTTGGAAAGGACTTGAGACTTAATTTACACCAAATAAACCAAGATCATATAATAGGATTTACCACTTCCTAGTTTGATTTTCCTTCTATTCTTACTAGCTCAATTCTTGTTCTTTCCTATCTAATATATATTTGAGGTTGATCTTCTACCTTGAAATGCATCGAGTTGGTAAATATAAGTAAATTGATCCTACAACTTACATTCATTCCCATGTTTTGGAGTTCATTTGCTTGGTTTGTTTGAGTTATCGTCATTAATAAATTGTTTTATAATGCATTTCTTTTCATTTTTAAAACTAAATTAACTTGAACATGACCAAATACCTCATTTCATGGGAACAAGTTAAATTGTGCTACCACTTGCCATTTTTGGAATGTGTTGAATGTATTATTGAAATTTGTCATCATAAAAAAAGATTTGATAAATTATTGAAATTAACAATTAGTACTTTTGTTAAATTTTTTGGTGTCACAATGAATTATAATGTTTTTATTTACTTTTTAAAAAATTATCATCATGATGGCACAATGAATTATTTTCCCACTTGCCAATGTGCCATTCTTGTACAACTATCCAATATGTTCTCATTTATCATGTATCTTTCACCCTCTTATTCCCATAGAAAAATGCAAGGTGCAGTAGACATATTTACTTGTCCCTTTATTATGTGAACATAGAAAAATGTTGATCATATTTATCCTTACCCACATTTATAATTTTTCAAAAACTAAACATATGTACTTTTATTTAAGGATTGGTAAACTTTTACATCATCTATATCCAACCTTAGTTGATATATGTTTTGAAATGTTTGACATACCCTTATTTGAATCATACCTATATTAAGAATAATATACCCCCTACAATAAGCTCACACTTTTCATATGTCTTTTGGGATGACTATAATTGAAAAGCTACTTTCTCAAATGAATGTTCAAAATTTGTTGTCTTGACATTTTCTACAAAGAAAAGATGGCAATATTACAATGTGTTAATGTTGCTTTTATTGCAAAAAATGTATCATGGAAGAGCTCGAATTTTATGCTAGAAATCTCATTCAATAATCTTGGGTGCGAACAAGATAAAAAGAGTGAACGTTGTTACTTTTAAAAAGGACTACATGTCATTTTGCCCAAAAATAACTTTTTCATATAAATGAATTGTTGAATAATATATTTTGCAAATTCTTATAGTAAACGCATATAATTGTTTAGGGTGATGACATGTTTTTTTGTTTATATTTTTGAATAAATATGAAATTTTGAAAATGTGTCAATTCCTTGTAAATTTAATGTTTCATCTTTTAAAATGATAACAATTTCAAATCATAACCAAAAATTAATTTTTTAAATTTTTATGTTTTTTTGTATAATAAACTACAACTTTTCTTAACAGATCATGTACATTTATTTGTGGTAAAAGACTTTTGAAGTTTTAAAATTTTGGATCAATTTTGGAAAGCTCTTTGAAATTTTAATGTTTTAAAATTTCACATATTTTAGGGTATGAGTGCTTTTTGAATGTGGCCAATAGGTCTTTATCTTCCTTTTTTTTCTTTTCAATTTTATTTTATTATATGAGTCCTTTTGACAGTCCTTCGCAAAATTGATTCTTTCTAACGCAATAGATGTTCACTTTCAAAGGTTTTAAACTGAAACTTAAACTTAAAATTTTATCAAATGGATTTTTGGTTTGAATTCCTTAACATTTATATGAATGAGAAAAAAACAACTTGCCATGATTGCCATGGTTTTAAATGGTAAAACATAAATATTTTCCAATCTTAATTATTTTTAGGGCCCATTTGACATCCTTTTTGGTTCGTTTTATTGTGATTGCACCTTTTTATCCTTCTCATTGAACCAACATTGTCATTATTTTTAACATATATGACAACCACTGGCAATGGATTTTACATATGCATGGCATTTGTAAGATTAACAAACCATTTTTAGCCTCCTAATAATGTAATAAGTAACAACATAGTTCTATGAAAATTGTTAGACACAAAGGGAGATATTATGCTAAAAAACATTCTATAAGTTCAAAATTAAGGTCTTTGCATCTATGGCATGTCAAATGCATAGAAACCACCCCTCTCTAATTTATTTTTTGCACAAATTTTTCTTCTTGATAATTAAGGTGACCCAATGCCATCCACACTCCCAAATGTTATCATTGTGGCACCATATGCCATATGGTAGGGACATTCATAAATTCAATGTTCTAGTGACCACTTAATATGATATCCAAGACAACTTTTTCAATCAACATGTGTGATTTGAAAAGGTATGTTATTTCAATTTCCTGGACTATGCCAAATGCATGTGGAAATTTCACGTTCTTTGTTGTGAACTTGATTCAAACCATGTTGCCACTCAAGTGATTATATTGATTTGTTCAACAAACCATTTGGCAACAAAAGTCATTACTTAACTTACAATAGAACCCTCAATGAAAAATTGTTGCTAGTCATCCCTCTTCAAATAATTTCATGGAATACATTGCAAGTTACATATGCCCTCAAATTCCTAGTAATGTGAACTTTGATATTTTGCGCATGCCACCTAAATTCAAGTGGTCCATGTCATCTTTCGTATTATTATCCATGGTTAATGCAAGTTTGAAGTTACAACCTATTTGAATCATTAAGGCATTGTGCATATCGAATAAACATCTCATTGTAGAAATGAAAAAAAAAAATGTTTTGTATATGCAATTGTACATGCATGATGAGGTGCACGATTAACCCCCAAATAAAAACATAAGTAATGTTTTCAATCAAAACAATATTATCCAATACAAAATAAAGCACATAAATAGGCACCATGTTCAAGCTCCATGGAATTGCAAATGGAGCAACTTCAATAAAATTACACTTTTAAAATAAACCTTGGAGCTTTGAATTATAATCTATAGGCCCTAAAGCATAAACCTTTAGGCCCAAAAAGAATTTTTTTAAAGTGCTAAAGGAAAAAACCTACACCCTTAAGAATTTAGATTGTCAACTAATTCATGATGTGAAAGAATAAAAAGTTACAATTGGCTTTTGAATGTTGCAACAACGGTAGCATACAAGATTTCCAAATTCACCGAAAGTGATTTGATGCATCGAGGTGTCTTATATTGGGCTACAAATGTTCCTTTGTTCAGACCCAAAGCCATAATCTAATTGAACACTCCCATTTTCATGATGCACAACCCTAAAGGTCCAATTTGCCTAACTACTTTCCACTTTTGGTAAATTTCATTTAGATCATCATCAAGTGTGTTGGCACACTTTTGTAACATTTTTACATCCAAAATTTTGTTGTCCCTACTTCATGTAGGCCAAACACTTACCAAAATCATGACCTACATCATTTGATAAAATAGTAGCACAAGAAATTGAACAAACCAAACTTTGCTTTTGGTTATAATAACCAAAGAATATGCATTTAATTACTACACTACATTAAAATGCGTCCTAGTTCACTCTCAGTTTCATTAATTTTTTAATGAATTTGGACATTTTTACCATGGTGAAACTAATCAACCCCCTAGTGAACGAAGACCAGTTGTTACGAACAATGAATTGGTCCATTAATACCTAGTGTAATACAAATCTACCAAGCCATTTCACTTGTTAGTTAATTAACTAGGCATCATGGAAATCAATTAAATTTAAATTATTTAATATTTAATGTAAATTTTAATATTATTGATAATTTCAACCTATGAATTATTGACAAGTGTCACTACCTACGATAGGTTAAAAATTTAACTTAGGTACATAGGCCATGTAATCATCTTAAATAAACACCTGATTTAGAAAATTACACAGGGAAATATTCGATCAACTTACCACTGTTGATCACAAACACATCATTTGTGAGGTCTGATCCCTTGACCTCTAAAATGGAAACAAACACCCCTACCATCAAACCTCCACATTTGTTGTGAAAATATGTTACATTGCATTCTATTTATCAAATACTTCATTTTAAACATAACAAAAACATAAACTTTGAAAATTTTATATCTTATTGAGATTTTGTTCAAATTAAAGTTTTTTTTTAAAAAAAAAAATAATGTACATGATTACATTTATTTCTTTTTGAAAGTGTTAAATCTTTTGTACAATTTTTTTTTGAATATCACTATTCAATACCATTTCAATGACCATTTTTTTGAAAAAGAAAATGTTTAATAAATGTATAAGATTTTTATTAATATAATAATATTACCTATGTAAAGTTACTTTCAGTTATTTTAAGGTTACTTTTCACTGCTCTAAATTATTTCACTTTACATTATTTACGGCTATTTATGGTTATTCTTAGTTTATTTTTGGTTATTTTTAGTTATTTCACCTTAGGTTATTTTCGGTTATTCTAAATTATTTTTGGTTATTTTATGTTACTTTTGGCTATTGAAAGTTATTTCATTTTATGTTATTATTGGTTATTGATTTGGTGGCTATTTTTTTGGTGGCTATTGGTTATTTTTATTAGTGACTATTAATGGTTATTGTTGGATATTAATGATTATTTTATTGGTGGTTATTAATGGCTATTATATTAATCACTATTGATAGTTATTCTATTAATGACTGTTAGTAATTATTTATTAATGGCTATTGGTGGTTATTTATTAATGCTTATTGATAGTTATTTTATCATAGGTTATTCTAAATTATTTTTCATAGGTTATTATTGGCTATTCTACATTATTTTGCCTTAGGTCATTATATTATATTTTAAATTATTGTAAATTGTTACATTTAAGATAAAAAAATTTATAATACAATACAATAAAATGACCTTGAATAGTTTAAAGTATAATTTGAAATAACATATATTAACTTAAAACAAAATAACCTAAAGTATAGCCTAAGGTTAATTGAATAGTTTAAATTTAAAAAAACATATAATAAACTAGTTAGGATACCTTAAGGTAGAATAACATATAATAATTTATAATAACTTAGGGTATAAATTAAAATAACTAAAGTAACATAGGGTATTTAAAACAATATAAAAATAAACCCATTTACCACAATAAATTATAATAGTGAATCATATCAACTAGTAGTGAAACAAAATGTTTACATAGTGATATTATAATAAAATAATTTTAACCAGATTGAAATCAAAGTGTAGTGAATTTATTTCACTTTTAAAGTCCCATAATGATTTGGCTAATGAACTACACCACACTTTTGTACTAATATCACATTGCATAAAACACCATGTGCATTTGTGTAAATCACCAAATAAAGATATTTGAAATTAATACCCTCTTGTCATGTTCTCCCAAAATAATACATAACATTATAATGAAGACATGATATTTGAAATGCTAATAAAATCTATGAGTTCCATAGATGTTCCCACAAGGTGTTGAGTAGTTTTTTTCACTATTGCTTATAGTTTTTTTTCCTTAATCTTCTTCGAATGAATGCTTAAATTTACATTCTTTTTTTGAATGATTTCAATTATTGGTGTTGTTTTTCTAAAATCATTCACCTTCAAAATATCCCCAAGTCAATATCGATATAACGCTAAAGAAATTTACAAAACAAAATAGGTCAAAAAATATTTGCATGCACTAACACATGCAATTCATAGTCCCTTTCTTTGCCTTGGAACATTTTACAAACAATTTTTATTAGACAATATTCAATCTTCAAATAATCTATTCATTGATAATCTTTTTTTTTTAAACACAAATGTCTTTTTTGGAAGCCATGTCCTAGCAAAGTTCAAAAGAATGTACCAAAAACATTTGTGACCACAATCTCATATTTTTTCTTGAACTCAACATCAGCTAGATCAACCACTTGCAAGGTTTTCCCTGTATTATCATTGTTAAAATTATCATCATTCAAAGCATCTACAAATGGAATGAATTCAAAGTAGGTTGTCTCTAGCAAAATCATGTATTCAACCTTGTTCGGTGCACAATCAAGTTGCAAATTAAGACCAACAATATTGCATTCACTAGCAAAGTAGCAAAAGGAAATCAATGGTATGTCTCCTGCAAAATATTTTAAGATGGGCACATATTGTAGCATGCTTCCACTCAATACACTAGTGATAAACATTGTGTTTGGCCAAATACATGAAATGACACATGCCCAATTGTTTTTGGGACATTCCCTTTTTATCATGTTTGCAAGCTCAGGCTTTGGTTTCAATATCTTTTCCATAGCCTTTCTAACTTCAAGGTTAGTGATCTTGTCATTCAATTGTCCTTGTTGAATATCATCACATATTTCATGCAATGAGCTTTGTAAAGTGGGTATAAGTGTAACCACTATTGATGCAAAAAGGGAATCTATTTTCACAATTTTTGTTGGTTGAACCAAGGCACAAATAAGATGACAATACATTCCTTGATTGTGGTCACCACAAAGAAACACTTCATTAGGGCTGCAAAAAACTTCATTTGGATCAAATGGTCATTATGTGAACATTGGACTCCTTAAATAATTATTGGTTGAAACTATGTTTTCAACCCACTTGGAGTTTCAATTTGCTTTCCTACCATTGACAAATTCAATGTTTTGCAAATGCGCCATACTTTGATCACCCCATTACATTGAAAAGAAGATTTACTTAGGCGTATTTAACACCTTAGTCCCAATAGCCTTATGTAAATAATACAAAAACATTTAATGACACAATGGCATTTCAACTATCATTTCATAATAAGGTGAACATGTATTTGATTACAATTAAGAAAGTGAGCCATGAAAAGGAAAAATCCATGTACTTTTGAAACATTGTAATTGCAAGTCTCTTGAAAAAGAAAAAACAATTTCATAATCCCTGTGTGATAGGTATGGCTTTTGCTTTTCCATCTATTGTCCCTAAGTTACACAATAAGCCATTGACAAGGCCACATTTAGCACCATAAACAAAAAGGTTGTACCAAATGACCTAGACAATGATTGCAATTTACGACACATTGTGGAAATTTAATTGTGAATCGTTAATATTAACCTTTTGAAAAACTTGTGATGAGCCACAGTGGCGAAAATCAACATAGATTTTGACTTAATTGGAAATATTTTTTCATGGGACCTTTACAAATAGTAAACAACATATAAAACTCTAGTGATATTTTCTCCCAAAAAATAAATTTGGGCAAAATTAGGTGATTTGTTAAAAAGAAAAATTTGCAATAAAACATTCATTTTTTGATTATGGTGTTTCCTTTTGGCAAATTTTCACCAAAAAACCATTAACAAATATGATTTTCCAAGATCTATGGTATGTGTCAACAACTATGTTGCACATCTCTAGAATGAAGAATGCAACACCGCAAAACTTAGCAAAGAAGTTATAGATGTGCAAAAATTAATACAAATTTGAGGGGTATATATGCACATTCCCATGTTTGTTTGTATTATTTGGGCTTCTAAAAACTTTGGAAATAAAGAATAATCCCCAAAGCTTTTACAATCTTTCAAAAAATTGCGTAATTGTGTGATAAGAAATAAAACTCATAGGAGGAGGTTATAGCTTGTGATTTGAATTATGTACCAATTCCCCATGTGGTGATGGTCAATGTGTCAACTTGCAGACAAGATGTTAAATCTAAGCACTTCAATCCTTTTCAAAATCCATGGCCAACTAGGGCTAAGTCTCTACTTAATGCACATTTGAAAGCCCACACCTCACCATGGAAAAATCTATGTGAATTCCCTTTTGTTTCAAAATGGTCCTGAGTTGTGAACATTATATTCTGAACTTAACATAGAATAGTGTGTTAGATGAAAAAATGGAAGAAATCAAAACATACCTTAAATGAAACTCACAAATAAGGTTAGTGGTGAGGATAAATTAGTGTTCCCATTCATTAAACATAAGATGTCAGGTTGGATATCCTTATAGTTGACAACATGCACACATTGCTTGAAGCTTCTTGCATCAATGCTAGCTTTCAACCCATGTCATTGTAGGTACTCAACATGGGCATTGTGTGACAAAATCTCGTGTAATTACATTTGTTGGATCAATCCCAAATCCTTTGTAACCAAGTCTAGGAACGTTTCTATATTGAAATCTGGCGCATGACAATTAAATCTTCGTCTCGTTGGCATCACAAAAGGGTTGTTGTTATGCCCCTTCATTGAAACATCCATCCTATCATAAATGTTGTAATTCTTTGTGCCAGTTGATGATCCAATGTTCTCTACCTTGACTATTGTTGCCATCTTGGATAAGTTTCTCCCTATGTCAGATGCTTGTGAAGCTCTAACCTTGGACAAAAAGTTTTCACCATTGGCACCAAATTATATACAACATTCAACTCAGTGTAGGTTTTTTATGTAAAATAATTAATTTCAAAGTTGTGGATTAGAATAAGTTTGTGGCATAGGATACATACATAAATTAACAAATTCATGTATTGCATTATATGCTAGAGGTATCTTGAATAGTTGCAAATGCATGAACCGGTTTTAAAATTTCACTTACAACATTACATTTGTGGCACAATGAATTCATGATTTCCATTGCATACACAACCTACTATAATAAACATTAGAATTTCAAAAGTAGGGGTGTTAAGATTAACTTGCTAAGGCTTCAATTCAAGTAAGAATTGATGTTACCATGTCAAAATCAATTTGCATAGAACAAAATGGTAATTCATGTACATAGATGTTGAATATGAAGACAAAAAAAAAGGTTGAACAAGGACATTCCACAATATACTTCTTTCCTCTAATCAAAAAATACAATGTGCAACTTGCTTTCAAAACCTTTACCACCTCACTACCAAGTCATCAATGAATGCCTACCTTTCTCAATTTGCATAAATGTTTCAATTTTTAGTTTCATTACTCTTGTCATGTTGAGGACACAACTTGGGCATGTCACAAATAACAATAATAAGTTTCATGAGATTGCAAAATCTCCATACTTATGATTAAGAAAGCTAAACAAGGTTAAGACTTTTCTTTGAGGTCAAAGAAAAGTTTTAAATAAGGACTTTTAGAATAGGGAAGAAGGAACAAAATAGAAAGGATCAACTAAAATAGAAGAACAATATAAAAAAATAGTATGAACAAAAATGACACTTGCTCAATTGTTTTAATGACCATTAACAATGACTATGTGATAGCACCTTATCTATCACAACATCCTTGTTGATTTCATCAACTTCCTACAATGGTTATACATCAATGTACCCATTAACTTAGGTATTGAGCTTTTGTCACAAGTCCAAAAGTAATAGGAAGACTTAGCTAGGATACTAGCTAACCATTAACAACATAAAAAGGAAAAAACATAGAGTAAATTTGGCGTAAATTTAGAAACAAAAGGGCACATACGAAAAAAAGAAAAATATATTATAACATATAACATGGAAAAACAAAATTGAGGACCAAGTGGGTTAAAAAAGCTCCCCATTTACAATACTCAATACAAAATCATTCTAATTACTTTGAATGCAAAAAATTCCAAAAGGAAATTTCTTTCATTGAAAAACCTTCTAGTCCTCTTTTTACAAAATATTTAGAGAGTGGCCTTTATTCTTGAAAAGGATGATAAGATTGACCATCTAAATAACCTAAAAAACTTTTAGAACATAAAGCCTCAAAAACTAAATATTAATAGCACCCAAGTTAACAATGGTAGAGATAGTGGAATGAACATGAGGCATAATCATGTCAATACCCACATAATCTAGTTGAGAACATGTATTAAAAATCACATGATACACTTTGAGGGCTTTGCTTTACTCTTAAATCCAAGAAGTTACAATAGAAGCCATTAAAAGTACAACTTAACTCACAAGATGCTTTTAGGTATATTCTCTCTCAAAAAGAATGTATGTCTAGGTACATAAAAATTGTTTAGAAATTCTAAAACAAAAAGATCATCCACAAACCTACAAACAAGGGACAATCCACAAAGCATGACAAGGCAAATATTGTTCTTTAAAAGATATTTCAATAAATCAAACTCATAGGAAAAAATATAGGAATTGATTAGATAGATAATGCAATTAGTACCCATGGGGATACCAATACATTGTACGTAAGCGCGATGATCAAAATGAAGAAAAAAATTGTTTAACAAAAAATCCAACTGAAAGATTAAATGAAAACTCTTCAACTTTGACCTTAGTATAGAGTCAACCAATTGTAGCAAGAGTGGAGAAGCTTTATCAACCTTCTATCTCAACAGGTTTAAAAGTTTTATCACATCCCTTGCTTCTGACATTTGTATATAAAGTCAATATTGAGATCCACTACTACAAATGGGACATAAGCGTTTGTGAACTTTGTCACCCAATGATTAGTGACCATAGGTAGTATAGCTTTGAAAGAATGAGCTATTTCAAAACATTTATGAGGGAAGTGGAATTGGCTACACAAATAAATTTCAATTTAACTAGACGGGGGACATTTGTGGAATGTCCAAACTACACAAAGAAATGGAAGACATAGACCACACCTTTCACCACTTAAATTATGAGCCTTATAAAAAGAATGACAAATTTTAAGGATTCTTGACTTGACAAGATCTAAAACCTCAAATGTACCTGTTGGAGAATTAGGTTTAAAGAAATTGAAAAAACAGCAAAAAATAAATAAATCATGACACATATCCATGTGAGTTTAAAAAAAAAGGGAATGTTAAGAACTCTTAAGGAATAGAAACAAAAATTGAGGAAAGGATTAAAACATGGAGAAATAACAAGTCCTTTTCTAAACACACAAAAGAACTTCAGTTGTCCATCCATTGAAGATCCCTTTTAACTCCTAGAAGCTCTTCTTGTTTATCAACAAACTTTTTGAGACCTTTCTCAATAGCTTCTTCAATTCAATAAGTGAGAAAGGAAAGCCCTTTTAAGCATGGCCAACGTGATACCGATATCACAAGGAAGAATTTAGAAAGAAACTGAAACATAAGAGCAAAATTCTTGATTTTAAACTTACAGAGAAAAACAATAGAGAACTTACCTTGAGACATAAGAGGAGAACGAAAAACAAGTCTTCTTTTGTGAAAAACCTTAAAACTCAAGTTAACGAAAATTGTGGCTGGAAGCAGACAAGCCGATGCCTCAAACAACGCACAGTGCATGTGTGCGTTGTGAGTAAGTTGTGACCCCCACCAGAGTACAGCTGCTCACACTGAGACTCCAAAATGAGATATTCTGTGCAAATGCTTTCTTTCTTTATAACAGAGAGACTCACACACTTGTATCGAGCTCAACAAGACCACGACTAAAACCTTAGTTCTTCGCCAGGCCATAGTGAAGACTCTTCAAATTCAACTTCAAATCTTCTAAACAAAATTCGCAGAAGAACCCTTCTTGACCCAAAAAAAACTCCATCACAACTGCCCAAAAGTCTGAGCTTTTATCAACCCAAGAGCTCGACCCACAAATTGACCATCACCTCTCAAAAAAAACAAAACATTCAGAGGAGCACCATCATCAACCTCCAGTCACAAATCAATGCAAAGAACAAGTTCCCAATGATGACCCATGAGCAACACACAACCAAAAACAACACTAAAAATAAAGCAGAAAAGCAACCAAGCAGAACAGATGTTAGATACCCACTACCCAGGCTCTTAAAGAAGGGGTATTATCAGCCCACGCCAAATATGATATGACAAAGAGTTTAGAACAAAATTTTCATGCATCCAATGAGACAGCTCAACATGGATCAAACTTAGGGCCCGTCTTTTTTCCATCAAATTATTAATTTATTTTGATATTACCACCATGTTCCTCATGGTGTTTCCACAGATTCCCAATGACGTTCCCATCATGTTTCTCAAGTTCCCAATGCGGTTCCCAAAATGCTCCCAATAGCCCCACACGTTTCCTTCCATACTTTGGCTCAGAAAGTTGAACTTTTAGAATATTTAAAGTTGGGCCAAAGGGAAAAACCTCTAAACTTTTATATATATATATATATATATATATATATATATATATATATATATATATATATATATATATAAATATATTTTTATTATTATTATTTTATTGGATTTATTACTTTG
>Ga0116227_10008701_pt1 | contig 18914 bp, 11 predicted proteins | sample S1TSphgellanicum_FD_89693 | JGI IMG/M metagenome (GOLD analysis project Ga0116227, IMG submission 89693) | Host-associated microbial communities from peat moss isolated from Minnesota, USA - S1T2_Fb - Sphagnum magellanicum MG | ecosystem: Host-associated > Plants > Peat moss > Unclassified... | reverse complement strand
TTTATTTTTGTGATCTTTTCTTCATTCCGTCTTTCCAAACAAAGCGAAAGGGTGTGGTGTAAATTTTTTATATTTATTTTGAATGGGTGTTTAAAAAGAGGGGGGGGGGGGGGGGGGGGAGGGGGAATGTAAATTAAACCTAGAGTGAGCCAACACCTATTAGTGCACCATGAAAGATGGATAGTAAATGGTCATAATGTAGTTTTCTATTGGATTCAAATTCCTTAGTGGATCATAATGGTTTTTAGTTGCTTTTATTTATTACTTAATTTATTTTTCTCTCATAATGATTTGAAACTATGTGATTGAGTCCATCTTTTGATATAATCAGGTGCACTTCCTTACATTTAACCCAAGTTTGCAATCTTTTCAATGCATGGCCTTTTTACCACAAACTTACCACATCACAAACTTAACATTTCACCATTTAGTGATGGAAATCATGTAAAATTCATTCATTCATAATTTGTACATTTTACACATTAATATCATGCATTGAAAACACATTAGAACAGGAAATTATAGGAAGATGCGAAAGTCATGTGATATTCGTTCATTCATAGGTTCATACTTCATATGTCAACACATTTATTTGTGTGTCAAACTTGTTTTCAACACATGACATTTGCGTGTAAATGTACAAACTTATGAATGAACGAATTTCATAGCATGATTTTCATTATTAATTCAATGTATGTTAAATTTGTGATGCAAGTTTCATAAGTTTGTACATAAATTGCATGAATTTTGTGTTATGGTTAATATGAATGATATTTGTATGTATTCAATATCTTGAATATTCAAACAGATGAGACATTGTTTTTAAATGACATATGTGAATATTCATGTTTAATATACAAAAATTGCATAGTTTTATCCAAATTTTCATCACTATAATTACATGGATTTACTTTAAATGAAAATTGTGCAAAGTTTGTTCATTCTTGGTTTGTACATTTTACACACGAATAAATGTGTTGACTCATAAAGTATGAACTTATGAATGAACAAATGTCACATGAATTTCGTATCTTCTAATAAATTTGTGTGTCAAATGTGTTTCAATGCATAATATTAATGAGTGAAACAAATGAATTATGAATGAACTAATGTTACATGATTTTCATTTCTAAGTTGTTAGATGCTAAATTTGTGATGTAATTAATTAGTTAACATTTATCACATCACAAACTTACAATATCATAGAATTTCAATTGAATTTGTGCAAAAATTGTAAAACAACTTAGTATGTCCGTGCAAAATTCACGAGGCTCAAAATGTAAAATTACACAAAAAATATATATATATCATTTTTATAAATGGTATGTCTTTTCTACTTGTGATGTCTTGATGTGAAATATGTACAATTTTCATTTTAATTAAATTTGTGCAATTATCATGATGTAATTTTAAATAAAACTATGTGATTTTTGTGTATTAAACATGAACATTCATGTATGTCATTCAAAAAAAATGTTTTATTTGTTTGAATATTTAAGATATTGAATATGTACAAATATCATTCATATTAACCATAACACAAAATTCATATAACTTTTGTACAAACTTATAAAGCCTAGTAAATTTGTGATGTAGACTCTAATTTAACACTTAAAAAGGTTTAAATTGTGGCTTATAATATCTATAGAAATTGAATTTATAATTAGATCCGTGGTTAATTAACATTTATAAAGGTTAAATTTGTGGTCAAATTTGTGATATTGTAATGCATGTAAAGGTTGAATATGTGGTTAGATTCATGATTTTATGACATTTATAAGGTATTGTTATGTAACGATTGTTGAAGTAAAAGTATGGTTAACATTATTTCATTCTCTAATTTGGATTACATCCTCATATGTCCATGAAAAAGGAAAAAATGCTACAATTTTTGTATGAAATACCATATATTCTTCTAGATGTATTCATCCAATACCAATTTTTGGCTTTGCACTCCATGAATGTAAAAACTAAAATATTATGGTTGTGAATGAAAATCATCCATGAAATCATATGTGATTTTCCAATAGTTAGCTTATAGTTGGTCTTTAGTTTGCAAAAAATAATTTATACTTTGACAAGTTGTAAAAATAATAAATTTAACATGACTATCCACTTGTCTAGATGTCAATATTAGTGAATTTTAGGGTTAATTTTCACATCACTCAATGAATTCATGTTTCTATTCCCCACCTTTTGGTACAACAAATTCAAGTTGAAATATCACCATGATTTGTTTTGCATAAAAACATGGGCCCTCTAGAACTTCTAAATTTTCTGTGAATTTAGCAATTTGTGTAGGGACATCCTTTCCATCAACACATACTTGTGCTACTATTGTTTCACATCCACACATTTGGTTTGACCAACCAATCAAATTTGTGGTCAAGCACCGATACATTAGAGCATGATGAAACACCAAAACAAGTATATGGACATTTTAAAGGCAAAATATGACGATGCTTCATATGCAAAATGAATAATAAAATGTTTTGGCGATTTGGATGTGGTTGTTTAAGCAACTTGTGGGTCCTCAAGTAATACGAAATAAGTCTCCAAATTAAACATTGGTTCAACCACATGTGCTTGCATCAAATCGGGTGCATGTACAAATTTTGGATACCTTATTTATGCTATAGGTACAAAAGGCAATGATATTAAAGAAATCTTTTCATCCCAATGTTCTTGTCTTGTTGATCTTATTTTGTAGAAGTTGGAATTATTGCAAAACACCTTCTTCTAAGTTTTTTCAACAAATCACTTTTGTTGCATCTTGATAATAAGCTTTTGTTGAAGGAATATTTCTACCAAGTGCTCTTCCATTGAACAACTATAATTTTGTGGCTCTAATTGTAACATTGCATATTTTTGAAACACAAATTCTTCACAAATTAACTTCTAGTCCTAAAATGAATTCCTTATATTAATTAGAATACCTAACAATGCTTCCCCTTATTATTGAGATGTAACTTGGAACTAAAAGAATTGTTACTATACTTTGTTTTTACAATAAAAAATTTAAAAAATACAACAAAATTTGTTGCCTTTTACATAGATAAACAAAACATGATTTCAAACCCAATAATGGTGTCACGAATGCCAATGTTATGGAATTTATTCATTTGAATGTTCATCCATGACTTGTAATAAATCCAACCTTTAGTTTAATTCCAAATCATTCTTAACTACATTACCAATTTAACATGTGACAAATTAATAATGAAAATTGTGTGAAGTTTGTTCATTCATAGGTTCATACATTTTAAACATGAATATAATGCGTTGAAAACATGTTAAACACAAACAAATGAGTTGACAAATGAAATATGAATATATGAATGAACGAATGTCACATGAATTTCGTATCTTTCAATAAATTCATGTGTCAAATGTGTTTTCAATGCATGATATTGCATATAAAATGTATGAATTATGAATGAACAAATTTTGCACAATTTCCATTATTAAATTGTGAGATGTTAAGTTTGTGATATAACTTCTAGTCAAGTTTTGATTCACTTTCAATTAATTCTTAATTCATTCTTAGTTGAATTTTAATTCACTTCTAATTAACTCGTAATTCACTTCTAGTTAAATTTTCAAGTTAATTCATTTCTAGTTAACTTTTAATTCACTTCTAATCAACTTTTAATTCACTTTGAATTAACTCATAGTTTAGTTTCAGTTCACTTTTAGTTAATTTTCAATTCATTCTTAATTGAGTTTTAATTCATTTTTACTTAACTTATAGTTCACACATGTGTGCACATGGGCCACATGTAGTTTAAATTTTTTTTAAGATTTTTTTTTGAGTTATATTGAGGTAGAATTCCCCATTACCTTTAGTTTGTTCAACACTAGTCTTGGATACATTTCTTGTCATAACCTTGTTATGTTTTTTCTTTGTAATAAAATTTTGTTAGATTTTTTATTTTATTTATTTTTCCCATAGGTCATGTTTTTGTTTTTTTTTTCTTATTTCATGATCTAAATTTGGAATTAGGCTTGCCTTTATTATAGTTTGGGATATAAAATCTTGTAATCTTGGTTGTTTTTGTGCCCGTGACAATTTGATTAGACTCCCATCAAGCTCATTATTATTGTTTTGTTTTTGTTTTTGTTTTGTTTTAAAATCATGTCTATATCAATGGAAAAAGTCCTTATTGTCCTTAGGAATTTCGAAAAAAATAATCAAGTACTTTGAAAATCTATTGTTCATTTACAAACTAATCAAACTTCCACCTTTCTGGGATGTGTTTTTACAACACAATCCCAACCAAAAAAATCACAAATCAACTTGCCTAATAAGTTTGATGGCATACATTCAAAGTTTTGAGGTTTTGTGAACCAAGTGCATTTGGTCATTTGACTTCATCCTCATGGGTATCCAATTTGCTTAGTCCAAGTTGGGATTCATTGGCATTTTGTTATCAAACATGGCCCTTGCTTGGTTTGCACTTTTGTTGAAGCATCAATCACCCTTGTTCAATGAATTTGAAGCCTTTTAAAAAAAATTCAATGCCACTTTTGGAGATTTGAACAAAAAACACACATCTAGCATTAAGATAGGAAATTTTTGTCAAAAATCATGTTTAATTGCAATATATGCATCAAAGTTTAAATAGTTGGCTAATGTTATTTTATGGGGTGAAGTAGCACTCATAAGTCAATTTTAATTTGGGTTACAAGGTGATGTGAAAAACTTGTTGTTAAAGACACAAAAATCCCCCAAGAACAAAGGTTAAAGGAGAGGTTTAAATCTAACTTTCAAATAAGGAATAAGACAAGATAATGTGATTTAGAAATAAAAGCACAAAAACTAACAACAAGAACATGAGATGTGCAAAACCGACATGGAAACTTTATTATGTTAACATATACAAGTATGACCATGAAAAAAACATGACAAGGTTATGGTGTGAGGTCATGCCTATGACTAATGTTGAATATACTAAAGGAAATGAAGGGTCTTACTTTTATTTACATCCTTTTGGGGACCTAGCTCAAGGAAGCTTCCAAAGAGGCTTCTATGTGTGCATCAAGTAAAGAAGTTTTTTGAAAACCTTCCTAACTAAGAATCAACTATGAGTTAACTAAAACTTAACTAAAACTTAACTAGGAATCAACTTAAAGTTAATTAAGATTTAACAAAAATTTAATTAAAATTTAATTAAAACTTAACAAGGAGTTAATTAAGAGTTAACTCAAACTTAATTAAAGATTAACTAAAATTGAATTAAGACTTAATTAAACTTGAACTAAAAATCAACTAGAAGTGAACTATTAATAGAATGGAAATGAATTAAAAATTAACTAGAATTAACTAAAAGTGAACTGAAACTAAACTAAAAGTTACTTGGGGTAAGTGCATGGTAGGGTGGACTAAAAAATGACAAGAATTGGCAAATTTGAAAGTTCATTTTGGATCCATTTCCTTAGTAGTTTTTCTAACCTTGAAATGGTTTTTGTAATAAGGTAGTAATAATGCATTAATTTTAAACAATTTTTTTCCATTGAAATTTGTGTCCTTCTAGAGTTTATTGATTCAACATTCTTGCTAAATTTTAACATTATTTTTATTTTTGGTCAAGATGTAATGGACTTTTGAAAAAATGTGTTTACTTTTCACCAAATAAAAGTCCATAGTTCATAAATTTCATTAGATACGAACCAAAACCTTTCAATCTTGATTTCATTATTACTTTTAAAAATTAAAACTAAGTTTCTAAATTTTTTAAAGGTCCATCATAGAACCAAACCAAAGTCCATTCCCTTCCTTGCTACTAGTGTTACATACCATGATTTTCAACTTCAAACGTCCATAGCTCTTATAATTTTATGTATTTTTCATGCCAATCAATTTCATTATGTAAATATTAAAGTCCATAACTTTAAAATGAATCCCATTGAACAATTCCAATATGTACAAAAGAATGTGGTCATCAAAATCACATCTAGGTAATAGAAAAGTGGACTATGTTACTCCAAAATTGGTCCACCCTACCATGCATCCACCTTACATACAAGTTTATTACAAGTCATGGATGATCATTTAAATGAATGAACTCCATAGCATTGGCATCCATGACATCACCTCCCCTTTTAATGACAAATTCCACAAAGAATGGACTTGGGCTTGTTCGGATAAAATTGATGAAATTCATGCACCTTCTCCTAGGTAGGTTCATAGTAAAAGGAGCCACTAGTAGCAAGGCTAGGGTCCTTTCCAAGTAGAAGGTGTTGTCATTATAAAATGTGGCTTTTCTATATTGGTCGCGGTTAAACATGCTAATTTAGATGATAATAGGTCAATTTCAAATTAAGTTCATTTCCCTCTTGCGCTTGACCTACTTTACTCTAGCTATACACTCATGCCCAACCTATCTAACTCTAATTATGCACATGTTAATTACGCTAATGTGGTTTCGTCATCTCTTGTCTTTCAATTGACACACTCCAAGTATTTGTGTTTAATTTGAACAAGCTTATTGTTTTTGTGGTGTTAAAGCTCTTCTTTATGCTTTAAGGTGTAATCTTCTATCCACAGATCGCATGAACTCTTTGTATTTCCTTCCTCAATTTGAATACTCAATGAGTCAAATCAACTTCAAAAAACTAAAAAGTTCATGTGTACATCACAACACTCGAAGATCACATTATAGTTTAGGTGAAGTTTCAACTCTTGAAAGTTAGTTGCCTTTGATATTAATGGACACAAGCTTGTTTTCCACTAAACTTATAACATTTTTGGTTGGAAATGCATGCTTTTTAAATTACATTTTTTTGAAATTTTGTCGTGGGTAATTCAACAATGAAGCTAAATATTTTTGGAAGTTGAAGAGAGCACAAAATGTTGAAAGAAAGATTTCTTAATGAACTTGTAACTGTTGCATGAAAGGTTCACAACCATTCTTTCAACACAAGAGTACCACGTCATTGGTTCAAAAAAGGTTACCAAAAGTGTGTTGTGTTAAATCGCCCTTCATTCTTCACTTGAAAAATATATAATCTTTAGCAAAAGTTACACCAGTTGACAAAGAGAAGTCGAACTTCATTGGAAGGATCACAACAACTACAAATATCAAGTAAGTTCCATACCCCATCATTTTTCCCACCTACCAGACTATGCATCACACATGCTTGCACTACTACAAAAGTGGGTGTTTTTAGCTAATTTTTATGATTGGGTTTTAGTCACATGTTGACCTTAGACACGATGATTGAAATAGTAAAAAGACATAGTCATTTACAACAAGTACAAGTAGTATCTTAATCATTTCGATTTTGACTTAGTATCTAATATTGTACAGTGTGTCATGTATTTTTTGTTAGAAGTGCTAGTATAATTCCTTGACATGGACATGACTTGTCATGTTTTATGTGATTTATTGGTCGGTCCACCTAGCTTATGTGGCATGTTTGTTTTGTCATACCAACTAGTGTTCCTAGTTGATGTGGCATGTCTATTCACTATTACAATTTGCAACATACATAGGTAGTGGATGTGCATGATTTGCCCCGTGAATAATGCATGGAACTAGTCAAAAGGATCTTAATTTCAATCATCTCCATTGATTAAAATCATATTATTACCCATATGATAATACCCATCTTGACAACCCATTGTAATTCAATAGCCTCACTTGCCTTAGTTGGCAAAATTGTTCAATACACCATAGTCTATTAACATTCTTGATAGACCAAAAACACAATTGTCGATCACCATTATTAATGGCATAGGCTTTGTCCCATGCATTGGCACTCTTTGGAACAAGAAAAACTCTTATCTATCAAGAGTTCCATCTGAAAAAAACTTGCCCTGATTATTAATAGGAATTTTTCCATAGTTAGCTGTTCTCAATTCATTAACAAATAATATTAGAGGAACAAGCCCTAATTTATTAGGAGTGCTCTTAAAGGTGAAACAACATCTGCTCTTTCTACTAACTAGCTTGTTGAAGGAGCCTCAGACTTTGACTTCAATTTTCGACCAAATTTTCCAGCCTAATAGCTTCATGTATTCTTCCCATATTTGTCATCATGGACAACCTTGATTGGTGTTGTGTGGGTCCCATGAAATTGTTGAAACTTTCCCTGGACTTTTGCAGTGATCACATGTGGCCTCTTGATCTTCAGAGCCAATCCCATATTCAAGGTAGTAATGCAAGTGTGAAGGCCAACAAATTTACTATAGGGAAGGCTCCCCCAAAGGGATTCAAAATTGCAAATGCTCACAACAAATTAACAAACAAATTTTCCATAACTGTTAAACCAAATTTTGGCACATATACACCACCAAGGTGACGGTTTGTTTGAATGTTTCAAAAATGATAAAAGTATTATAGTCAACATTTTAAAACATTTCCACCAACCTTCCCACCTATACATACAAATTGCGTAATTTCTATGTGTCAAGCTCTTAATACATTGAAACCACATGGCTTGTGACAATTTTCTACCCACTTTGCGATCAAATCTACACAAAATTTTGGTATTTGGTGAAAATAAGTCATATTTTTTAGGTATTTTGAAAGTTTGGGACCCACTTGTAAACCATATGACTACAACTTTGAGAGGACTAATTTTAAATATAAAAATAGATAGGGCACTGAAATAGATTATGTTAAATATACTAAGAGGTGATATTTGTCCATTCACACAAAATCAAAATATTTTCTTACATGGACAACGAATTGTTGATTTTCAACACATTCCTAACATTCTAGGGGTTCATCAATATATGTAATTGGGCCAATAAAATATTCAAAAGATGCATCTTATATATACATATCAACTTATTATATTAATTTTTTTATACAAATGGTTATACTATAATAATTTTACATGTTTAAGGGGTATTACTCTACAAGACAAGTATTTTGGTGTCTATATAATACCACCAAAATACCATTTATATTCATATCCATGGAATTGTTTTTCACATTTTTGTGATGTGTTTATTCAATATTACAAGATTGTAATTTTACATTTTTATTGTCATACATGAACATTGCCTTAGGTGGTGTTTTGTACCAAAAACTGCCCAAAAAACTGTGAAGGATGGTATTTTTGAAACATTCAAGCAAATCGACACCAACCAATAGACTTTTTGCTAGCTATGGTGTCAATGATTAGTTGTCCCCCCTTTAAAGATGCTCCATGAAGAAGCTGTAATAGATACCATTGGTGATGAAAAGGTCTCAAGGTCTCCACAAGTAGTTGAAAAATAGTTGTTTCAAGTACCTTGACACTCCCATTTTTGAGGAAGCAAAGAAGCACCCAACACACATAGTGTGAGATCGGCATCACAAATTAATAGTGGAAAACAACCCACCTATAGCTCTAAAGAATATATTCAATTTCATTTCATGCTTCTTGATAAGGGATATCTTTCAAGTTTGTGATTATGATAGAAGAGGTATTTACCTTCTACTGTTGGCATCTTTAGAACAAGGACCCACATCCTCGTTGTCTTTGCCAATTTAGTTTTCTCTTTTATTTGGCAAATGAGAGCAAACCAAACAAATTGTAGATTTACCTACCTAATCAATGTGTGAATCAACATTGAAGCAGGCTCCTTGGTACATCAATGCATGGGCAAAAATAACATGACTCATACCAAGGGTTCAAATGCAAGGGACTAGGGGAGAAAGATGTCTCAAAGTAAGCAACAAAGAGGAACGTAATTGCTAAAGTAAGAAAAAAATGGTAAAAATGAAAGTTGGGTTGCTAAATTTTTGAATTAAAATCCTTTTGATGATCCTTCAATACTTTGGTTTTGGTCTTCTACTAATGCCACAAACAAATGGTCTTGAATGAATGTTTGCCTTGCTTAACAAATATAAAGAACAACAATTGTTAACCCCCTGACTAGAGGGTTGAGCATTGAAGCAATACCTGAATGAACAAAGTTGAAGCTACCACTTATTTAATAAGAGAGTTTGTCACTCTCTCTTGCGCTACTTGACCCAATAGCTCATCTCAAGATGATTTCTTCACATTGGCAAGCCCCTAAAGGGACACTTACACCACCCATTTATCAATTTTCAATCCAACCTTATAAGCAAAGAAAAAGAAAGAAAACCAAACCATATGCCAAGTTTAATATGATTTATGGATTTATCGATGCTATGTCATGTTTGGTCTTCCTTTAGCAACACAATACATTGAATTTTTTGTTGTTTAAAGGTTTCAATTACTTGATTTAGATTATGACCCTATTCCATATATGTCAATTAAAATAGATCAATGTTTAATGTAGTCAAACCAAGAAGCAAAATACAAGAAGGGTCATCATAAAAATGTCACTCAATTTAATTTTTCAGATTCCTACATGAACTATTGCAAGTTCTTGGGGTTAGAGGTACCTCAAGGTGATATTTATGCCTCTCTGCACAAAGATCTAAAATTTTAGTTAGTGAGTGGATTCCAAACTAGGTGCCCTCTTTCATTTTTTCCATTGTAATCAAGATTAGCTTCTAGTGATGGAGGAATTTGAGTTCAGAATTTAAGATTTAGGGAGAAGATAGATGCAAACTTGAAAATAAAATTCATTGTTAGAGACATGAGCTTTGACGAAATAGTTTGTGACCCATTTGATGGTACCCATGGTAGGAGCTAACTACTGCAAATTTGCTCCATGAAAGAGCCACACTCGAAGACATTCTAAGGGAACAAAATCACAATAAAGGCCATGGGCAAGCCAAACTTGATCTGGTCCTTGGCATCATTCAAGCACAATGAGCAAGTTCCATCAACATAATAATGAGTCTGAAACACAATTTGACATTTATAAAAGTGTTGAACACCTAATGCATAAAAACATTAGTGGCATTTGTTGTAGCTTGGTAAAACAACGATATAGATCCTAGAATCAAAACTTTATTGAACCCAAAAAATCACAAACTTTATTAAACCCTAAACCTTAAAATTATGGGGCAAGTTTTGGACAACATTTGTTATAACACTTAATTTTAATTCCCACACAAATAATTTGTAGTCATCATCAAACAACCTAAAAGCTTCAAGGCCTTTTCCAATGATCCTTAAAACCTCTTTAGACAATTTATATGTTGAAAAATTGCTTCCAAGCACATGAATAGCTAGTGGCATTGGAAATTTAGATGATATAACCAAATGTGAATAAACCCAAGGTGGTGGTGAATTTTCATTAAGGTAGTAAGTTTGACTCCCGAGTCAGAGCCACTCATACCATAGCCTTCTAATGACATTGTCGCTTTCATACCATGTCTACCCCCAATCATTTGTGAATAATTCTTTCATTGTATGTATCAGTTTGTCACATATTAATAACTAGAAGTGCTCATTAGTAGAGCTCTCACATACAACAATAACATTATTTCCAATAACCAAGTCATTTGCCATTTGTTCTCCTCCAATTCCAAATTCAATTTCATGATTATCATCATGCATTGTGCTCCAAACAATAAAAGTGTTTAGAGGTCTCAACCTAGCAAATGTCCACCATGGAACATGGTTCATCTACTCACATTGAAGCTCTAAGTTCCCATCCACACAACATGGGCAAAAATAAGACAAATGTTTATATTGGACTTGGGTTGGATCATGACTGTTGACACTCCGAACTTGATGAACCTTATGACTTCCTTTCATAGGGTTCATCAAGTTCGGAGTGTCAACACAACCATATGGCCTTGTTTGATCAATGTCACCTTTTTTCACCTCCTAGAAATGCTTGTTGACAATTCTCCTTGCACTAGGATGAGTTGCATGCATGATACTTGTCACATTTTGCTCTTAAGTATGAAACTACCTCATGTGCATTTTGAATCTTTGTATATCCCACCCTTGTGCAAGTTCAGACAACCTTTGCATAGTTTCCAAACAAGGTAAGACGCAAGCAAAACCTAATGATGTCTCCACATCACATAACAACTCATAGGTAGATTTTGCATTCTCAACGTGGTTGTTGTTTTTAACAGTCTTCACCACTAGAATTTGTGCTTAGAGAAAATTCTTTTGCATGGTGATAACATTGATATTCATTAAATGTTTTGATGTTTTTCAATGTTTATGTTTTTTTCCACCTTGCCATTGTTTCATAGTTGTTCAACAACACTAAAATGTCATGTAGTTCCATAAACCTTTTCACTTTTCACAAGAGAGTTAGGATACACAGAGTATTCCCCAATTACAATTCTTGGTCTAACAATAACATCATTCTTAAGGCTTGAATGTTTGATCAACAAGTCTAGTTCAAGCATTAGTAGTTTTTATTTCCCTTAAATTTGAAAACAAATCTTGCACCATTTTCATTTTGCCATTAGGTCCACACGCATGTTTAGACCAAATAAACTAGTAGCCCACCAATTTTGACACATTCAATTGATCTCCCACTTGACTTTTCTTAGTTTTTTTTTCTTAGGTTCATTGGGTTTTATAAGATGTACACAAGCAATGACTTTGGTTGTTTCACAAATGTGCACAAAATAATCAAAATTTGTAAAGGTATTAAGGTTGGTGGATGTCAAAGGTGACGAACATAATTTAACATTTCTAGAAAAGACACTAACATCATCAACAAGGATCTTTAAATTGACTCTTACAAAAGGTTGAAAAAAACAAGTGGAACTTGAAGCTTAGAGGTGGTTGGGAAGGTGTCATAATCGACAATAAACAAGAATTGATCTCAAATCTTGACAATAAATGAAAATATCCAAACACAAGAGTTTGAAGGTAAATATTACAAAAAGAGTCTTTACCATTGTACAAATCCAAGCTTGTTGAAAAACACCATGATGTTGTGAAGCTTTCAATGCAACATCATCATAGGGTCTTTTATGTAATTAGCCTTTTGAATAACAATATTGAAGATGCATTGGAACTTGGAAGTTAGTTTATTAGAAGATGTGCATTGATTTTCCCATTTATGTTGCATTTGCATTCGATAAACAAGTATGCTTCATTGTCAACTAATATGCAACTTGACATTGATGCACAAAATCAAAATGAGTTTTTTCAGATCTTTTGGAATCTAGTCTTGTTGCATTCTTGATTCTTAAGTTCATTTGCAAAACTCATTATATTAATAATCCTTTCTAGATTTTCTCTTATTCATTGTAGATAACAATTGTGATTTTGTGTTACACAATGGAAAGCAACAAAGGATTTTGAACTTGCACATTGTGAAAGTTTTCTCAAAGTTTACAAAATGAAAGATGATGGTAAGTTGCTTGCATTAGGTGGTCTTGTGAAAGATTAGACATAATGAGGTGGGGGGGATGGTGTCAATTGATGGTAAGGATGGATCATCATTCTTGGCAACAAATAAGAGCCAATGATGAAGTTAATGGCTATAAAGCCATTGTGAGCCATTGATTTGTGGTTCATATTGAATTTTTGAACGTTTCTTTCACACAATTCACATGGGCTTATAGGAATTTGCCATTGTGCAAACATTCACCCCAAAAAAAATGTTGCCTAGTACCTACATTTCCCATTTCTTTGTAAAAAGAATTAATATTTCGCAATGTTAATTTAATTTTGTTAAATAATAATAATAAAGTTATTTAAATTTTTCTTCATATAAATGTTGATGCACTTGAACAAGAAAATGAGATTCCTTTTTTAGAAAGTTAATATTTTCTTTTTTTAAATCTAATTTTTAAAAAAATTCTATCTTCCTTTTGAACCAAGTTGAAGTTCAAAGTTTTGCCTTATTTTTTGGCATACAAAATCCAAATTGTCTATCACACCTTTTCTTTTGTTTTATAAAACCATGAGAAAGGATAGAGAAACAAAAGAAAATAACATTGATTCAACCAATTGTGCAATTACAAAGTCATGAAATTGATGACTAATTTCTATCTTCTTAATTAATTAATCACCCGTAGGAATTTTTAATGTGAACAATTATCTCTGTGAAAGAAGATTGGGAAGCGACCGTGTATAGCCAGTTACCATGACCGGGTATAGCCAGTTACCATGGTCTTCAATTGATAATCCGAATATTGTACAATGTGCAAAAAAGATGGGAGGTGACCATGTATAGCCGGTTACCATGGTCTTCAGTTGAGAATGCAAAATGTTTGTATGTGAAAAAAGATGGGAATGACCAGTGTTGAGCGGTTCTTTGATTTTAAAGAACCTCCGGTTCTGGTTATTTGAAAAAACATAATCAGAATCAAAAGAATTGACTGGTTCAAGGTATTTACAAAATCAGAATAAAAAACCGGCCGGCCTTGGTATTTGAAAAAATCAGAATTACAGAACTGTCAGTTCTGGGTATTTCAAAAACCTCAAAGAATTGCCGGTTTTCGTGAAAGAGTCGCTGATTCTTTCATAACTGGTTCTTTTCCGGTTATTTGACTCTTAAAATGTTGGCCAGTTTGGAGCTGAAGGCGGGTATCACAGAAATTGTTTTTCATAGAATGGGAACTGCTGGTGATGTACCTATATATCCGGTCTGAACACCTGAAAGAACCCTGAACCCAACACCGGAAACGACCCTGTATAGCCGGTTACCATGGTCTTTGAGAAAGTGGATGTTTTGTACAATGTGAAAAGAAATGGGAGATGACCATGTATAGCCGGTGAGCATCGTCTTCACTTGAGAATGCAAATGTTTGTATATGGGAAAAAGATGGGAAATGACCGTGTATAGCCGGTTACCTTGGTCTTCACTTCAAAACGCGAATGTTTGTAGCCTGGAAAAAGATCGGAGATGACCGTTTGTAGCCAGTTACCATCGTCTTCACTCGAGAACACGAAAGTCTGTATGTGAAAATGAGACGGGAGATTACTGTTTATAGCCGGTTACCTCGTCTTCACTTGAGAACGCAAATCTTTGTATATTGGAGAAAGATGGGAAACGACCTCTTATAGCCGGTTACCTTGGTTTTCGCTTGAGAACGCGAATGTTTGTATTGGAAAAAAGATGGGACATGACCGTTTATGGCCGGTTACCATCGTCTGCACTTGAGAACGCGAAGCTTTGTACTGCATATGGCTCTCTCTCTCTCTGTGCGTCTCTTCTCTCTTTCCCTCTCTCTCTTCCGTGCGTCTCTCGTTTATCCATCGTCTCCCGCACCTCACTTAGACTTTTGTTTTGTTTTCCCTATTTTGCTGGTCGGTGTTTGGGAGCGAAGTTGTGGGAGAGAGGGATTTTTTTTTCTCTCTAAATGGTAGCAAGTGCGGTCGCAGCGGCGACATATCTGGCGGCATGGCCTGCATCGCAAGCGTTGGTGGAGAGGAGCACCTCATGCGCCTGCGCCTGCTCCTCGGATGCGTCGTCGCCCCTACCTTCTTCGACGACTTTCTATTATCCGCGGATCCAGAGTCTATTAGTGAATTCGCGGAAGCACCACCACGACGACGAGCTTGGGAGTTTGAAGCGCCGCCGGGAAAAGTCGTTTGGACAGCAGCAGCCGGTGAATAGAAGACTACAACAAGGCCGGAGGTGTGGACGCGTTTATAAGGCTTCCGCCGTGGCTACTGAGGAGGGGGCCCCAGCTACAGGTATGTGTGTCTGTCGTGTTTTGTGTTTTATGAAATCTGGAGAAATGTCCTCAATCCAAATATATCTCTAGCCGGCAGAGCAGCGTTAACAGATGTTTCACAGATTCACATCCTGCGATATCCTATGAGCGAGTTGGATTTGTGCAATCCAGTTTGGCATAAAAAATACTACTCTAGAGACTTGTAGGTCATCAGTTTAAGCTATTTATGTATTGAATATTTTTCAGGTTTAAGGATACAACACGTACTTTATCTCTGCCAAAATTGTGAATTTGAAACAGATGATTGTGATATGCTTTTGCATTTGCACCAGACTGAAGGTTTTAGAATCTGTAATGCTTATCCAACCAACTACCTTTCCCCCTGTTGAAACTGACAAGGTCAATCTCAAAATTTCAAATTAAGAAGAAAATGTTTTGCCACTTTGTGCTGCTGTCTATTCCTATGTTGTGCCTGGCACAGTCAAGGCCCATCCACCAAGTTGCCAATGATAAACTCATATTGATTTCCATTTGTAGAAGCTGTCCCTGAATCGATCAGGGTATGAAAAAGCTGGGGTCATGCTCTTGGTTAAAAGTTGTGTAGAGATACCTTATCACAGGAAGCAGAATCAGGTGAGCATCATGCAGCAGGTTTTTAGGGTTGGCTGGGGGCTTTCAATTGCAGTTAGGGTTTGTGACTTTCCTCCTTGGTGAATGTTAGCTTGACTGGTTCTGAAGTTTTCAATGGCATGCTGTGATATTCTTTCACAACAAGAAGTTCAAAATGTGTAACATCAGGGCCACAATTGGTTTGTGCAGTGCCAGTAGGAGGTGTGGAGAATCTTGTGATCATAGGCTCAGGCCCGGCTGGCTACACTGCTGCAATTTATGCAGCTAGGGCTAATTTAAAGCCAGTTATATTTGAAGGTTACCAGGTAGGAGGGGTGCCTGGTGGCCAGCTCATGACAACCACTGAAGTAGAAAACTTCCCAGGTTTCCCTGATGGAATCACAGGACCTGATCTAATGGACAGGTGCTGCTCATGCCTTCATATTGAGTCAATCATTTAGTTTATGTGTTTAAACAACTTGTATTGTCAAATTTGTAACCTAGGAAGTGCTTGCTGTTAGGCTGGGGAGTCTGCTGGAGCAGGGTTTGAAAGCCAACATGGACACAGAAATAATAACACATGGACACTTGTGATTTCAGTTGCAAGATTTTGAGTATAATTCCATCATATTGATCCTAGGAAGGGCTGTGGATGGGCACAGAATCAATTTTACATTGGGGAAAATACTCTAATGTTCTGAAATGTTATTGTGTGCTGTCCACAGAATGAGAAAGCAAGCAGAGCGATGGGGAGCTGAGCTGAAAACAGAAGATGTGGAGTTTGTAGATGTGAAAAATCGGCCATTCACTGTTAGAAGTAGCGAGCGCGAGGTACTCCTCCAGGTCTTCAGGCAATTATGCTGAGTGTGGTTTGTGCTTAGGCTGGCCATGTATATTTCTGGGGGGTTTGAGCTTTCTGAGTACAGAGCAATGTGTGGTGTGTAGTACAGTGTGCTTCAGTTGTGTCCATATCAGAACTTTTGTCTAAGGCATTGTCACTTGTCTGTATTCCTTCCCTCTGTGACTATCACTTTATTCTAAGTTAAGCACTTGACAAATGTTGAAATAGAAGAGCATTTGACTTTCAGGTCAAGTGCCACAGTATCATAATTGCCACAGGTGCCACAGCAAAGAGGCTAGGCCTTCCACGAGAGCATGAATTTTGGAGTAGGGGTATCAGTGCATGTGCAATCTGCGATGGAGCATCCCCTATATTCAAAGGCCAAGAGCTAGCAGTGGTGGGAGGGGGTGATACTGCTACTGAGGAAACCCTCTATCTAACAAAATATGCACGCCATGTTCACCTTTTGGTGCGGAAAGACAAACTTCGAGCTTCCAAGGCCATGCAAGATAGGTAGAACTCTGGGATCATGATATCTGAAGAATCATGGCATCAGAATATTGCAGTTTTTCCTGTGAAGCAATTGGCTCAAAATTGTGTAGTCATATTGAGCCGTGACCTAGTGACCACAGTTGTCATGGGGAACCCTAGTGAGGTGCATGTGGAAGGATTTCAATTGGTTTTGAGAGCCTTTCTGCCTCCATTGTATTGACTACATCAAGGTGTGACTCAGTGTCCACAGGAAGTCTCCTTGGCCACATACAGCCTCCAGTGAAATGCACCTATATTGATTTCCATCCAGTGTTCTGCCTCCAGTGTATTGATCACTTAAGTATTTCAGCAGAGAAAATGTTGCAACTATGGTTGTAATGCTTGAAGATCATGTGGAAGATGCAATCGAACCTTACACTAGCTGTATGCAATAGTTGCACAGCTAAAACTATGGAGGAAATCAGGATGTGTTTGTTTGGTGCAGGCTTCAGTGGAGGTTGGATGAACTTTAGGATTTCCATGTTTGGGGATTTTGTTTAATATATTACTATAACGCCACCCATGCTTTTTGAAAGAGGGATGATGAATGGAGGAGAGTTGCTGTCACACGTTTGGTGTAACCTGGAAAACTCAATGCCCTGCTATATCTGTAGTGTCTAATTATATTGTGCTTGGTGATACTTTCAGAGTCTTCAACAACCCAAATGTCACTGTACATTTCAATACAGAGGCAATCGACGTAATTGATAATAAGGGACAGATGTCTGGTCTTAAGCTTCGAGATCTCAAAATTGGGGAGGAGAAGACATTGCAAGTGCGAGGATTGTTCTATGGAATTGGACATCGTCCTAACAGTCAGCTCCTGGATGGTCAAGTTGAACTTGATGAAGCTGGTTACGTACTAGTCAAGCCAGGGAGCACTGACACATCTGTGGAGGGAGTTTATGCTGCTGGAGATCTTCAGGTAACAAATGCTGCAAGTCTTCATCAAAGAGGTGTAGATTAGTGCTTCTGCTGGCCATGCTGCAGGTGATTGTGCTGCTAGGCTATGGCACACCTGGAGTTTGATCAATTGATGCAACAAAGTAGAATGGGTACTGAGGCATAGATGTATTTTCTTATCTACTATGTGGATGGAACAATGGGTATTTGTGCACAGTATGACAATTCAGTCAGCATGGAGAGCAAAAAGCACAGAGATCGAATTAAGTTTGATGTCTAGAGATGAAATTGTTAGTATGCCGGTGCATTGTGACTGCAAACTTGCAAACAAAGAGACATTGAGGGGCTTATCAATTCATTTTGTCTCAGGACCATGAGTGGAGGCAAGCAATTACAGCTGCAGGATCAGGCTGTATGGCAGCACTGTCCGTGGAGCGTTATTTGGCCAGTAACAATCTTCTTGTAGAATTCCACCAGGTACATTGTTTACTGCTGTCAGAATATCAGAACACATGCTGTCTGATGCATGATGCAGAAGGTGACACTGATTA
>Ga0116227_10008700_pt1 | contig 18916 bp, 18 predicted proteins | sample S1TSphgellanicum_FD_89693 | JGI IMG/M metagenome (GOLD analysis project Ga0116227, IMG submission 89693) | Host-associated microbial communities from peat moss isolated from Minnesota, USA - S1T2_Fb - Sphagnum magellanicum MG | ecosystem: Host-associated > Plants > Peat moss > Unclassified... | reverse complement strand
TTTAACTACAAGACCAAATCACAAATAACCAAACTAAAATAAGTAGCGAAAGTAATTCAACCTTGAGAAAGTAACCTAGTTACTTTCCTACTCCAGTAACTAATGAAACCTAACTAGTTGAGCTTGAATTCTCAACAACATCATTATTCAAATAAACACTTTCATTTACAACATAACAATAAAAATTATAAAAACCTTTTCATTACTATAAAAAAACAAAAAACAATTCCCCACAAGATGGTCGCCAAATGGTAGAAGTGAAATTTAATTATTGCAAAATTATTCCACATTACTATAACAACAAATTTGCACTTCACATGCATACATTCAATATTTATGCCTTGATTCTCAACACAATTAATATTGCCATTCATTAAAACATTAGATTCATGGTTATTTCATATAACTAGAATTTTCACTTCAAAATACATTATAAAAAATTCCAGAAACAAGATTGCAATTCATTTCATCATATTATGATACTATAGAAAATTCACACAATGATATAAACATAGAATTCACTACGTAAGTTTGTGCTTCTTTATATTACTAAAAACATGAATCAAAATTATGATAGAATCCCATGTTTTATTGGAAAAAATCAAAACAACAATTAAAATTTGTGGTATATCAAAACAAAACATGTGTTTTCTACTACAAAGTCCATATAACTCCTCCCATTCTCCCAAAATTGTCTCTAAAAATCCCCCAAAAAAATCTCTTCTTCCACAGATTTTCCCTCTTTGGGTAGTCCCAAATCACATCATTATGATTCAAAACCAATTCAAAACTATAACACTCCATGAGCAATCCCTATCCTAAATGCCCTATTCATCCAAATCATGTAATCATCCTACCCCCTTAACATCCCCAACTTTTGGACTTTAAAGTTTTTTTTGTAGGTTTTTCTCACAATGCCTTTTTCGCCAGAAAATCGATGATGTAAAAATCACTCAGATTCAATTCTGTATGAGAAAGTTACAAATTTATGAAGAAATTTAGAATTAATTTCGAAATTAATTTTTAAAAAATTGTTGTTTGATTTTAAAGGTTAAATTGCACAAAATTTGGTCAGTTGTAAATGGAAATTTGTGTGGTCTTTGGTAATAGGTAGGTGTTCATTAACTAACCCACCCATGCACAATCATTAGCCTACTATTCAGGTTATAGGTTGGATGAAAAATTTGGATGAAAATTTCCACATCTAACTTATGGATGAAAAGGCCTCCACATGGACGAAAAATGAACATTAAAAAAAATCCCAGATGGATGAACAACCAATTATATCCAAATAATGGATGAAAAACCTTCCACATGGATGAAAAAAATGAAAAAAAAAGTTGGTAGGGCTAGATTGGTGCCACCTTAGGGTTTAAAAAAAATAATAATGAAAAATAAAAAGGGAGGCCCAGATTGGACCCCTCAAAATGAATTTATCTTAGGCCTCTTTCGAACCTTGTGAACCTTCTGACCCACCAGACTTAGCAAGTTCGGAGAAGGTTCGGAAAAACTTGGAACTCATAGCAATGACATCGTGGAGCTCCATGTTCTTGCCGCCATCACCACCCCCCATATTTTCATTTTTATTTTTCCTTATTTTTCTCCTTATTTTCTTTTACTCTTCCGTTTATGCTATTATAGATAGTTGTCAAAAACAAAAAAAACAAGGATGAGGAAGGGAGCTCCCCACCCATAATTTGTTATTGGGTTGTTACAAGTGTCACCACCTTTTGCCCACAATGATGACAATAACAACATTGCCCCTTCTTCTACCTGAGTTGTTGTAGTAACATCTTTTGATCACATAATGAAGGTGACCATGGGGAGGGTTTGCATCCCTCATGGATGTTGCCAATACGTAAAGGCGTTTATAGTTAGTTGTATTGGTGGGTTTACTCCCATTACTTGCCTCCTTTCCATGCTTTAGGGTACCCTCCAAGGTTTAATTCCCTATGGAGTGCTTGAAAATAATCACCAAAAAACCTTATAAAATCATTGTTTTCATCGAACAAGGGTTTTCATTTCAAGAAATAAACCAAGATGTGAATGAATAGTTGTTATTACCAAAACAAAATTCCTACAAAAATCAACTTGTAACGACACAAACAAAATAAAACTACTAGCACTCACTAATAACCAAATTTCATGCATAACACACAAAAAAACCCAAACTGAATGTTAAATAAATATAGCTTAGTTAGAATGCAAAAACAATTAACTAACTTTTGGTGATTATAAAAAACTCACCTATAAACAACAAAATGTAAGAATCCAAGTTGAAAACATAAAAAAACATGAAACCACATAAGATGTGCAAATGAAAAATTGCAAAACAGAAAAAAATAATGTTTTGAAATTTCAAATCACAAAAAATGATATGAAATCACACGACAAGGGATTATATTTCAAACATTAAAAAATTCAAGTCTATTTGCATTGTAACTGATTTTAACTAAATTAACAACTAAATTAGATTAACCTAATTAATTAAGATTAAACCTAATTAAGCTAAACTTAGTCTTGCAATTAAATAATAACTCTTGACAAATTACCAAACACATGTCCAATGTATAACAAAAACCCATTAGTGTTTCCATTTATAAAAATGTAATGTTTGTGATTATACGTATGTAAGTGTTGCAATTTCCACCTAATTAATTACTCCCCAAATGTCATCACCATGTGACTTGAATTTGTATTTTTACATTGTTTTTCATGGACCATATGCAAAAAAAATCATAAATATCAATGACAAAATAGACAAAAATTTGGACGATTTTTTATCCACGCATACATCCATTAAACACCATAACAAAACACTTTTCATGGAAAACCTAAACCCAAAATGTGACAAAAATAAATATAAAAATTGTCAAATTGTCAACCTCACAAATGAAAAGGAGACTAAAAATTAAAAAAATTCCATCTAAATTATATCCATTCAACATTGATTGAATATCTCATGCACATTGCTAAAAATTATCTACATTATCCAAGTTTGAAAAAACTTGACTTTTCTTAAACAATATGATTATTTACAACTTTATATTCATTTGTATGGTTAAAGGAAAGACAATGGAACTATGGTTTCAATTTCTAAATATCCACAATGAATTCTAGGAGAGTTTTAAAAAAATATTTCTTAGTACAAATGTGAAAAAATAAATTTCATGATCCTTCATAAAGCCAACAAACTTTCATGCAATATAACGTCAGTTCATAGTAGAACACTAAATGTAATACCTTATTTGCAGGACAAAGCCTCTCGCGGCAGAGCCGCAAGTTTCTCACCTAGCCTCTGTTCTTGGAAATTAAGTGGCACAAGAAAACTAGTTCTACTTTCATAATTCATACCATTATGGCATCCAATCAACAGTGTCATCAGTTAAGGATGTAAGTACTGACACCCAAAGTTCCGAAACCCGCAACCCGCCTTGCATCTAAGTGTATCTTCCGATCCGATGGTAGTGTCAGCGGTCCGTACCCTAATTCATGCAAACCTAACCAGTTTTGGTTTTCTATTCAGGTAGGTAGTATTAGTACCTTTCACGGGTTTATCTTAGGTGGGACAGGCAGTCATCTCCAAGCTCCCCTTTTGGTGCTGAAATTTCCACCGGTGATGTACATCAACGGCTGTCAACTGTCTTGTGAACTGAATCAACGGTGAGGAACACTGATTACGCTCGAGAACAGGCCCTGTAGAACCCGTCTCCACCTGAACTGCACTCCGCATGTTCTGGGGTGGAATGGAGCCGGCCTGTTCCATAGTACAGATATACGTGACATTGGGCCCAGCCTAGGTTTCCTATTTTCATTTTTTTTAAATTGCAAATTTTTGTCATAAAGAGAAATTTTAAATGAAAAATGCAAAATGAAGTGATATTCGAGGATTTCAATCCCCAAAGCCAAAAATAGAAAGAGTAAAAATTCCAGATTTCTATAATTGGTTGCAGTAAGTAGTCAAAAGTATGAAAGTATGACTAAAATTTGTACTTTCATATATGATTTTTAGCCAGATTTGACCAGTTTTGGCTATATCTTCTTATGGGTGATTGTCACTTTTGCTAAATCTTCCTATGGATGCTGGTTGCTTTGGGTGCATCACAAAATTCATTAAAAATACTGATTGGGACAGACTTACTAAGTTTCTCTGTGCACTGCAGTAGCCAAACTGCCTTTTCTTGACCTTTACAAATCCTACAGACAGGAGTTCCTATGTGTGTGGGATCATAGAATTCTTCTTCTTCTTTTCAAAACAAAAATGTTATGTACAGCCAAGAGAAAGAAAACAAAAATGTTATTTACAGTCAAGAGAAAGAAAATCATGTGGAAATATATAGTACTCCTTGATTGGATTCAGCAACAAACTGTCTAATAATTAATTGGATTTTAAATCTTAACTTTGGCACTTGGTTTTTAATTATGAATTTTTTGACAAGTAATGATTATAAATAATAATAAACACATTCTTATTATGTTTATGGGACTGTCTGGTGTTTCTAGACTGTCTCAAATCTTTAATTCTGCAACCAACAGTCCAAAACTTGCAGATTCTTAATTTTATAATAAATATAAAAATTTCGACACAAATAATAAATAAAATCTCAAAAATTTAACAAACGAAAAATAATTTAATTTATGCCAAAGCTGTTCGTGTACTATGATGATGGAACTCTTTGCAGCATTCTTTGTGCCAGATGGCTATCTTCTGAATGTGATTGGCCTACTGGTGGATAATCCACTTAAATGGCTTGCCAACAATGCTTGAAATATTATATAATAGAATCCAATAAGTTAATTACCGGTATGGATGCATGCTTTTTGCCACAGTACTTCGGCTTTGTAATGTGTACACAGTGCCAATCGATGCCAAGTTTGGGCCATGAATTGGGTATGAATGTATGCAATTTGCGAATTTCCAATCTTTGGGTTTCCCTTCCCTTCCTCGCCTCACCGCAAATGACAAGGATGATGATTGTCACCTGAAATACTAAATTTTCCTTGGGAAAAATAACAGCCAAAAGGATTTTGCAATGAAAAATAACGTCCTTTCCCCCCAGGAAAAATAAACCCCACAAGAGCAAGATTGATTAAAAAGCTTTTTTTTTTTTTCTTCTTGAAAAAAAATTGTCGATTTCACCCCCACAAGAAAACAATTTCCTTCCCACTTTTCATGCAAGAGAAATTTGTTGTCTCTAGGCTCCCCCCAAACAAATCATTTTCTTCTCATTTGTTTTGCGAAGAAAAAATTGTGCCCTTTCGCCCCCAAGAAAATAATATTTTCAACTATTTCCTGGCAAAGAAAAATAAAAATTGTGCTTCCTTGCAGGGGGGCAGGGGGGGGGGGGAGAGGGAAGATTCCCTGCCCGGGGGGGGGCGGGGTTCATCAAAGCTAATTACTTTTGCAGGCCCATGGTAATCATGGAAATTGAGTGCTTTTTATTTTTCCAAACAAATTGTCGTTTTCGCTGCAAAGAATTGGGAAAATTTTGGAGAATTTTGTTTTTCTAGTGTAAACTAGACTACCTAACTTTCTTAAGTTTCTGTAAAAAATCGCAAAATTTTAAAAAAGAAAAAAGAAGGGACTGAAGTAAATATAAGTTTTCTTCTAATAGGTAGTAGATAGTTGTTTCTTTTTTTACCAGGGATACGTATTAGCTTGCAATCGTCGTCTTTCTCGTCGTCGTTGACGGGAGATTGCTTTCTGGTTCAAACTCGTGCTCGCGCGCTCCAAGTGAGCAGTGTGCAAGCGTGACCACGGCTAACACCACGATGCGCAAGCGTACGTGTTGTATGCACCAAGTGTGCAACTGTCGGGACTGCAATACATTCTTGAGTGTGCGTGTGTGTGTGTGTGTGTGTGTGTGTGTGTGTGTGTGGTGTTTTTTATAAAAAATCGGGTGTGGGGTGCAACGAGGTTTTATGGCGGCAATATTTTTGCAAGTTGTGGTTGTTGCATTAGATGCTTGGGTTGAAGCTCCTCCCGGCAACGGTGAGTTTGTTGTTGCCCACAAATGCTTTCAGCAGGAGCTTCTTCTTAACTAGTTTTGCGTGTGCATTAAAACCCAAAGACTATAGCTATTGGGTTTTGTTTGGTTTTGGTGCTGGATTTCTTCTGGACTTCAAAAAGATTCCGGCGGGTTTTTTGGACCATGTGTTTTTTACTATTGTTGCTGGGTCTTCTTATTGTCGAAGCCTGTTGTTGGAGGAGGAGCAGGGAGGAGAAGGCTGTCTTGTTGCTATTTCAGCTACACGGGCTACTGGGATGATGAAGCAGTAGCCAAGCTTTTTGTTGTTGCGGGGAAAATGTTCGCATTCGAAGTCATAGCAGCAAGTCATCATGGTGGCCAAATTCCGTGCACAAACAGCAGCAACGCCTATCAGGCATTATTACATTGCCTCCAACACGGAGCGGATTTGGTGGTACAGTAATGGACGGGAGAATCGTCGGCAAGGTTTGGGTTTTGCGAGTTTTGTGAAATTGGAGTTTTCGTCAGCATGCGTAGTCTGTACCCCTTCTTCCAGGCCGAGGCAGCAATGCAGATTTTCGGAGCGCGACTTCGCCGTGAGCAGAGGACGGGGCATGGCGAGAACCGAAGAGAGAGGACCGAGCATGCTAGAGCGGCAGACTACAGCTGCTGCAGTAGTTAAAGGCAACGGGGGGAAATTGTTGGGTGCCGAGGTGCAGCAGCGGTTTCCTTCTGAAGAAGATGTGGAGAAGAGGGAGCGGTGGAGCTGCATGATGAGGCTTGGGGTGTGTGAAGGAACTAGGGTGGTGCAGAAACGTAACGGAGACCGAACAACAAGGGTGGAGGATGATATCCCTGTTTCTGAATTTGTGAAGAAGATTCATGAGCTGAAATTCTCTGGAGACATGTGGGAAGGTGACAATGGACCTCAGGTCTTGGATCTGCAGGTGTGATGATGGTTTGTCTTGTTATGTAAAATGATATAATTTTCTCTGAGGAGGCTTTGGAGTGCAGAGCAGGGTGTTAAGGGGGAATGTGGCAATGCAGGCTGCTCTTTGGTAGTTGTACCCATTCAGGTTCGCAGGGGGCAAGCCACAATCCCAAGGCATGTACAATATGTCAATGCACATTGCTAGGTGAAATCTCAGACAATGATGCCATTGCAGGAACCAGGGTTTCTGTAAGGGTTATATGTACGGACAGACAATGAGAGTCAGCTTGGGGTTGTGTTTGTTCTATTTCAGCAGACATTCACCCCTTGACAATACCATTTGCACAAAGCTTTCTTTCCTTGCTTCACTCTAATCACCCCACACCTACGTTGGTTTTTCTTTTGTGTTCTGCAGAGAGCATTGTACTGTTTCAGTTTTCTTCCTACTCAGTCTTGCTTGACAGCGTAAGCAAGCTTTACTTACCCCTTCTTATGCCTATGTGCAGAGTATTTACAGTAAGCCATTTGATCAATTCTGAGCTCCCTTGAAACAAACCTGATTGGTAATGAAAATCCTCTAATAATGATTGGACTGTTGGATTGCTTTCAGGTATTTTGGACCAGAGACAAAGGAAGCATTGCAGCAGTTTCAGACAATGCATGGAGTACCAAGTACTGGTGTCTGGGGCTCCTCGTCCCGGCAAGCTCTATGGAAGCATCTCTGTACTGAGGGTCATCTAGTTTCAGTAAGTGAGCTTATGATATGAGCTGATTCTGTTTAAGAGAAGCTTAAGGAATGAAGAGGATCAATCTGAATTGTTTTGTGAGGCAAATGACTCTGGGAAAGTGGATGACCCTTAGTACTGTGTGCACAGGGCTTGTGTTGTTTTCTTCCAATGTTCCTGCCCCAAGATGGTTCCTAGGGTCAGTCTCCTATTGTACATTGGAAATTCTGCTGTTGGGCAGACTAAGGAATGCTTCTTATTTTGCAGGAAGGTGGAAGTGAAGTCCCAAGCAACATGCAACCTGTAGTCTCCTTCAAGGACAGTCTATCAGGATTGAAAGCTGCTGGAGAGGAGCAAGTTGGTATATGTGTATCAGAGCTCTTGCATTTGATGGGTGCAAAAGGTAAACATAAACCTATTCTTTGCTGGCTGTTGCTAAAACCCAACAGCCAGCAGTGCAATTTTCAGTTGCAGTGGTTATTAGGTATCCATTTTCATGATATGGGAAGTGATATGGAGAGTCTATATTCTACGTCCATTGTTTCTCTTCTTTTTTGGAAGACTCCTCTGTTTTTGAGCCCTACATCTTCAGTTTTTTCTGGTTATTTTCAGTGTCCACTGCATGTCTTTGGATGAAACAGAGCTGACTTTGAGTAACAGAAATTGATGTGCTAATGGCCGTTGTTTCTAGGTCTTCTCTCTATCATTTCCTCTGCACCACAGTGGAAACACCTCCCAAGAAATGCCAGTATGGTTGCACTACTTTTTGCTGTTGTGGTAGGCCTTCTGGGTCTTGGATATTCAATCATTGGGTTGTTTCAAGGACAACATGGACAACCTGTTCGACGGAGGGTGATGAGAGCACATTGGCGTGATGATGTGAGAGGAGGTGGCCCTCCAAAGACCAAGAAGCAGTTGCATATGTTTCCAGGGTTGGGTCATGCAGTTTGCAGAGAGCAGGAGCCCAAGTATCCCAGTCACCAGCTTCATGCCAAGTCAAGGCCAAGTCCAGTGGATGCTCCTGGTCAGACATATCACCTTATCATCTATGATGGCCAAGTGATTTTCGGTGATTCAGCCTTGAGGAATAGTCCTACAGGACTTTGTGGATCCAGCACCTCTAGTTTGCAAGCCTCATCCAAGGCTAGGAGGCTATCCATCCCCGCTGCCAATGCAGCAGAGCAAGTCCCAAAAAAGCAGGCAAGTGCCAAAAGTGCTGACAATCATGGAGTGGCACTGTGCAACTTGAAGACCAAAACAGAGGGTGGTGTGGGTTTGTCTCAACAGGCTGGCAAGAGCATCACACCAGATAATGAGTCCCATGACACAATGCCATCTGTCCTTCATGATGTCCCCTCTGCTTTATTCACTCCCTCTCGTCTTAGAGAACCTCTCTTTTTTGAGAAGCCTGTTAATGGACAGAGTGCCTCAAAATCTGCCTTGCATTCAGAGGCAGGCTGTATCCCTAGGGAAGGGCTGACACAGGACAGGCTGGGACCATCAGTGTCTGGACCTAAAAGGAAATCCAGAGTTCAGAATGGAGGTGACCAACAAAACAAGGATGATGTAAGTAGATGATTCTCTCACAAATGCCTATCAAATCTGGCCCTTGTGCATTGATTCAAATGCTTACTACTGGGTGCACTGGTGGTGAGTAGGTGAACTTGAGAGATTGTGTGGAAGAGTTGCGCAAAGCAGTGAGGGCTGCTGAGCAGAATCACCAGGCTGCAATGCATGCTCTCACTGAGGAACGTCAACGAAGTCTTGAGTTGCAGGTCAAAATCAGTCGCCAGGTCTGTATGGAGTTAAAACACAAAATTCCTGTAGAGATGGAGATTGCTTGGATGCCACCATTCAACAGAACATGTGCAACACTTTGTTTGATGATATGTATCTGTTCTGCCCAATCAATGTCTTCTGGTAGTAGAGCTAGATTACTGGAAGTTGAGGAACCTAAAATGGTGCAAATGAAGAAATAGAAGTGGCCAAGCTGGTAGTTGGGAGATCTTCAGGGCAGAGTACATGTAGATATCCTCTTGTACCCCTAGCAGACCCCCAGCCTAACCTGTCAATGGAATTTAAATTCTCTTTTTAGGCCATGTCCTTGACCTGTGTACAGTTTGCTCTTAACCCTGCTTGGTTCAAGCAGTGTGAGAGAAGGGTGAATTGCTCTTGCTTCCTGATGTTAAATGTCTGGTTGTCTGGTCTTCAGAAGGAAGCAGCAGTTGCAATGGAGGAGGAGGTTCGGGTTCTAAGGGTGAGAATGTTTTGTCATCCTGTACAAGCTGCTATGGTTTTGGGCACATTGTGTGCTCCATTTGATCATATGTAGCTACCTGTATTCTTTTAGGGACTTGTCATGTTTTAGGGAAGTATACTTGTCCTAGCAAATAGTGAGAGGCATGTTACTGAGAAAGAATTTTGTTTTATACTGAGCTGAGTTTTGAATGATCTGGAGACTTCTCATTCTTTCTCCAGATTGCCAATTGTGTTCTGGTTTATGTGGTAATACAGGAATCACATGATACATTGCTGGCATCACTGCAGAAGAAATACAGCTCCTCTGTAGCAGCTTGTGCTGCAGCTGCCTTGCAATATCAAGATTGGGACAGAAGCCCTGACAAAAGTATACAAAATGTCACTTCATCTTTCTGATGTCTCAATAAAGCAGATACAGGAAACTTAAAATGCCACCTTTCTGTCCAAGATGGAGTGAAGGAAACTGTAGAATGGATCTGCCTTTCAGCAGGTGGTGGTAGTTGTCCATGCTAACCATCCCTTGAACCATGCAATGTACCATATGAAACCATTCTTCGGGAGCACCCTTTTGCAAACCATGTTTTGCTTCAGGCAACATAGACTTCACAAAAAAATAAAGAAGCATTTGCTGGGTCTGAATCAAAGAGTCCTCTTGCTGTCAATGTGCTTCTTGTGCTTGAGATTCTCTAAGAAACCACTGTCCCAAACTTATTGCTTCCTGAAATTATTAGGGATGCTGGATTCCTTCAGAGAAAATAGCAAGCTCTCTGGCACATGCAGAATAAGCTGTAACAGTCGCATATAGAGTTAGAAAAGATTAGAGCCCTCTTTGTCAGCACACCCATAGACTGCAAACTCTTGTGACTAGTTTTCTTGGAGTTGTTGAAGCAATTCTGCACTGTACTTGCAGAATTGTGTTTCTTGAAGTCACATTGCTTAAATGCTATTCTTTCTTGGAGATCAGGTGGGCCACAACCTAAAACATCCCAAGTTGTGAACCTGTTCCTAATGCTCATTGTTCAAAATTTCAGGATTTACGGAAATTAGAGCTAGAGAAAATCACACAAATAACTATTAAAGTGAAACAAATAGCACAAGAGTATTGTGCCAGACCTTGTCTGCTATCATGAGGAGCACCCTGAGTAACTTATAAAACTCTTTATTCTTGTTAAAAGCTCCTTGCAATCTGCATGTTGTTTGCATGCAACATGTAAGTACTAATTCACAAAGGCAACTCCCATAAATTGTTGAAGGCACTGATTTTAACAATCTCATTGGCCATGATTTTTTTTCTTTGTACTTAGGTACAATGTACAATCCTATGATGCTATTACAAAATTTGAATGCTAGTTTAGGGAAGTTAACTTTCAAAATAATTCAAAACTTCCATTCTAACAATGTGATAGGCAATACAGCCAGCACCCATCAGTGCAACGTGAAGGATAGATGGTAAGTGGTTAGGAAATAGTTTTCTATTGGGTCCATTTCCCTAGCTAACCATGGTGGTTACCTCAATTGCTTTTGTCAAGAGTTTTACTCTATTTTAGGTGGTTATGTCCTAGTTACAATAGGTAAATTAGGGTAAGTTAGTTTGAAATTGGTTCCAATGTGAATATGATTCCAATTATTTAGACTTTTGGATTGGATATAAATTCTTGAGTGAGGTGATTCAATTTAGTTTTCTAGATTTGAGATCACATCACTCTTTTGTGTTGTGTTGTACTAGTTTTTAAAAAGAAATTGCAAGTTTGTGTTCACAAGGGCTTTGATTGTGCTTGGATTTTTTTGTGTATAAGTGAGTAACATTTTGAATCCAAAAAACTAGGTCTAGTTGGTTAGATTTGTTATTCTCGTTGAACATGGTTTTGTTTTGTTCATGTTTGGCACATGATTTGTTGTCTAGCACGAGATTCACGTGTTGGACTTCACAATTGGGTATAAGTTGTAACTAAAGGGACCTTGTTGGTTTACTTTTGGCAATTCTAAATTTTTTTGACATGTTTTTGGTTTAAGTCCTTTGGGAGGAACCTAAACAATGCTTGTATACCCTAAAGTGTGGAGTACAAGAAAGAAAACATTGCTTATATCATAGAAGCTCCCCCCCCCCCATCTTTCTTTTCTTTTGACTTTCCTTCTTTCTTCTCTCCCTCTCTCTTTTCATTGGTGAAGGAACATGAGTAGCCATCAAAGTTGTGTCACCAAGCTCATCATCATTGTGATCCATTGTTATGAGCTTTGAACTCTAGGGCCAAGTGGTTGTCATGGTCTTTGTTGTTAGTGTTGTTGGAGTTGGGTCTACGCATGCCAAGAATAAACAACAATAATTGCTTGAAGTTTTTACAACCAAAGTGAAGGGGAGGAACAATGTGAGCTAGCATTAATGATTAGGTTATATATGTTGTAATTCAATGGTAATCTTAGTAGTGAATGATTATAATTCAATAAATTTTCAACAATAAGGTGTTAAATGATTTGAATTAAGGGAATGAGAATTTAGTTAATTGAGATAATGGTAAGTTCACTTTAGTTATTTTTACTAGGATTAAGTGGAATTTCAGTTCATTTTGTGAATATTAGTTAAGTGGATTAATTTGAACCAAAATAGATTAAACATTTTGAACAATGCATGTAGGAAGCTTTTACTAATAAGGTTGATGTTAGTTTTATCAAAGATTAAGCAATATGCTAGTTTTAAGGCCGCAATGAGCCACAAGTAAATGTAAATGTCAAATGTTTTCAACCACGATGTTATAAAAATTGTTACCAACTTCAAGGTTGTTCTAAAAATATATATTCTTCCACTCCTGAACCACTAATTATAGAATTTTTTTTTTAAAACTTCAAGTGCTAAAATTCTAACCACATTTGAAATCAATTCAAGAAGCATTAATGTAACATCTAAATAAACATAGACAACCATTTTAGTCACAATTGTAAGAAGTTTAAAATTTTACGAATGGTACAAGCAACATAATTAGCTTGTTGTTCCATGGGCAGGTTGTTAACCGAGCCTTTTAACCAACGATAATGCCCATCACTAACAACCCCATGTCCTCAAGAACAAATGCACATCATCATTCTCGCCTAGACATTCAACAAACCTTCTTGGGTGATCCTAAAAAGTAGGAACAAACTTTAAAATCCTTAAGGTGCTAGCATTAAGGGGTGGTGGTGGATGATCCCACACTAATTGGTCCATTCTAGGGCGCACGACCTGTAAGGCCGATTCTTCTTCGTGTTTTGACGATTGTGTCAAGTTCAACTCCAACATTTTGGCCTTTACATTGACCAGATGTTTTTCATCAATCGATGTAGTTTTAGGGTCACACATCTCAAAGGTGTTTACCATGGTGTTAATATAATGGTGATGGTATTAAAAATATCATTTAAATAGATTGTAGTCAGGGTTCCAACATGTGATGTTAGGCAACAAATTTGATCATGATTTAATTAGGCCAGACAAAAGGCCCTAGGTTCAATGGTGTTGATCAAATTTTAAAAATCGATAGTGGGAAAGGATATTAGAGAAAATCCTATGTTAAGTTTAGGGTTGTTGATTTATTTAGCCACATGTACTACATAAGTAACTAGTACAATTTGGATATAGAATTAATTATATTTCGAGGGTAAATAGTACATTTAATCAATAATTGTGGGGATTTATCTCAAGTAGTTTGGTGGATTTAGTCAATAAAGTTGGTGAACAGAAGGTGCATAAATAAATCTTTGAAGACTTATTTCAAAGGTAAATTATTTCTAGAGATAGTTACTTTTGGATGAACATGCAAAGGATGAATGAAATTATGTCAAAAGGTGACATGATTGAAGGGATCAAGGAGGAAAATGAAAAAAAGGAATGAAGTGATTTCATTGCATGAAGGAATTCCATACACATTTGATTAGAGGAAGTTGATCTCCTCCAACCCCCATTGGCTTGTTGAAAAAGTACATGGATTTCTTTGAATTCTCATTGGACTTCAAAGGATGAAAGCCAATTGATTGGAATAAGGAGCAAGGAAAGGATTCCCCTTCAGTCCCATTGGCCAAGACAAGAGGTTCACTTTTGGGAGAAAGAAGGGCTCCTTAAAGGGGTTGGAAATTCTTGGGCTCATTTAGTTTTTTCCATGAGAATTTGGGATGTTTTTGGTGTAAGAAGAGAGGTAAAACATAGCCAAGAAGACATGAGAGTAATTATGAAAAGGAAAGGGAAATGATGGGAAGGAATGGACATCTTGCATTAAAAGTTATTTGTCATGAAGTTGTTGAATTGAAGTGAAGAAGTGAGACATTAAGTTGGTGTGGTAGCCTTTAGACCTCAACTTTGAAGGCCTACAATTTTCAAACCCACCGTTAGATCTTTTTGGAACTAGAGATAGTGGTAGAACATGAAATGGCACACTTGCTTACCAAATTTTAGCAAGATCAAACCAAGGAGTTGGAAGATATCATGCTAAAAAGGGGAGGGAGTCCTTGTAACAACACATTAATAATTTGACAACTTTGAAAAGCGACCCTCACCTTGTTCCTTATCATTTCAAGTTTATGTTTGGCATGGTAGTGATTCTTATAGTTAAGATTATGTGTACCAATTTCCAATGACATCAAACAAATAATGTAAACATTATGGAACAAATTGTGTGATGGTTATAATTGGAGTGTGTGATGTTCTTAAGTCCAAAACTAGCAATCACGTTGTTAGATCTTTGAGTGAAATTGGTGAGCATAAAATAAACACACATTGTTACAACTAGTCTAAGTCTTGTGTCAAACCAACTTGGTGGTTGGAAATGAATGTTTGTTCAATGTAATGCAATTTGCATGCAATTCATGTTGATCATGTTAATTGTGAGTTGTGATTGAAGGCCAATTTAAGTTAAACTTCCTTGTGATAGTATTAATGGGGTATAAATCGTGAACCAAATGCAATTGCATGTTCATGTTTCCAAATCTTCAAGTCTAACCACTTAGTGACACTCACTTGGAACCCATTGTGAATTATTGTCACTTGCCTCAAATCAAGGGTGATGAGAATAGTTCACAAACAACTTTTGAAAACACCATTATTGTTAGAGCTTGGGCTTTAAATCATCATCCATAAAAGGAGGGAAGGCCATGGATGATCCACCTTTTCATCTTCATGGTCTTTTTCATTGGTGGGGTGTGATTAGTTGTTGCAACAACAAAGGAAAAGAAAGGGGCGACCTTCAATAGGGAGGAAAAAAGGGTGGTGGCTAAAATGCAAGTTCCATTACTAAGAACTTGGAGCTCCTTGTTGAACTTAATGAGTTCATTACATTAGCAAGTTCACATTTTTCAAAACATAGGTTCAATATAAGAGTTTCAAAGGGTTGAATCCAAACCTACCCTTTTTTTTAAAAAAAATTTCAAAGATTTTGACCCATGTGGAAAATTCATCATCCATGATTTTTAAATGTGTAAACTTTTCGTCCATAAATTTTTCATCCATCTAATTAACAAATAAAAGGTTATTGATTGTTCAAATAGGCTAATAATCGAACATATATTTATGATTGTGCATCAAACATTTTGACCCCAAGGTCATACAAAGTTCGAACACATTTACCCTATAACCAAACAATTAAAATTTTCAATTAATTTCGAATTTTAATTTGGAATTAATTGGGAAAAGTTTTGGAATTTCATATAAAAAGCATACAAAGTCAAATTTTGGTGATTTTTGCATCATTGAGTTCCTAGAGAAGAGGTTTACATGTGTGGAAAATTTCAACCCATTTGGAGACAAAACAAATTGGAAGATTTTTTCAAACATGGGAAAACAATGTGAGAGATAATTTTTCATTAGATTTTCAATAACTTAGCACTTTTGATGGTAAGCACAAATATCTATAACCCATAGATGGTCAAGTGTCACACCATCAACACTTGTGGATTTCACACCATTGACATTTTTCAATTTTTGCATTTGTGTTTCTCATAAGTTTCTTGTTGTAAACTTGGGGTGAAAAATTGTGTCTTCCCATGCTTATGTAATTAATGCCAAGGGTTTTAACTAATTCATTTAATGGCAAGGAGGGGACAAGGCTACTATCACATTTGATTGTACATGTAGGTCCACTTGACCTCATAAACCTAAATTATTAGGTTTGAACATTTAGTTGGGGGGGTTGAGTTGTAACCCTATGTTGGCATTATCATGGGTTGTATCCAAAGGTGATGAATGGATCAATTCCATTGTTTGGTTGTGGTGATGAGATTGGATTGATGATCGGTAAACCATGTTTGTCATGTTCACAATGAATTTCACATTTGTTTGACCTTGTGGAATGTTTTTAATGGATGCAAATGCCCCATTAGTTTTGTTTGTCATGAACTTTAAAAGGTGTAACATTATTAAGGAATTTTGGTTTGGAACTTAGAATTTGATAGAAATCACCACATAGGTGCCATGAGATTCCAAAGTAAGGAACACATTAAGTACAAGTGGTTATAATGGGTTTATAAGGTGGGAGGTTTAGTTCAAATCATTCACATTGCTATCATCACCTTCATCAAAAGGGGAATCCTTGGATTCAAATTCAAATTATGTTACAAGGCGGTTACAATTGTCACACCATTTTTATGAAACATGGACAAATTTTATGGAGCCACCAAAGGGCCTCATTGATATTCAAGGGCAATTGGCACCATTGAGCTAGATGATTTCATATAGGAATTTGATAATTAGTGTGATATACAACAAATGCGTAATCCATAAATGTTCACATCCTTCATGGCACGGAAATGGTTGTTTCAACATTTTAAAAGGTCACCAATGGATGATTACCATGAATTCAAGCATGTACATGAAAAACAAATTGAAGAGCAGTAATTGTATTAATCGCCCAAATATTATGGCCCCAAATATTACTACAACTTCAAATATAGTTGTAACAATTTCTAATAGTAATTTGGCAAATGCAAACGGGAATGGCAATAGGACATCCATTGGAAGTGGTGGTGTATGGTTCTTCCATTGATGGCCAAAATCTTTTGTTAACATTCAACCTTGTGGAATTTTCTTGAAAGTTGCAAGGAAACCACCAAAAGATTCAAATAGAAAAACTATGAAATTTATAATAATTCCAACTTAAACCCAATAATATTTTATGGGAAGCATATGCACAAATGAGGAGGTTGATCATTATGACACAAGGGGTCACAAAAACATTTGTTTAATTTTGGTATGGCATTTTGAATAAGGAACTTTAATGATGAATGTGGAATGTTATGTTATTACAATTCGCACACCAATGTTAATGAATGTGTTCCAATTGTCAAAATGCATCACTAGAAGAAAAACATGTATTTCTGACTACTATTTGTGACTAAATTTTAGTCGTAATAGACATTTTGTAACTAAAATCCTTTTAGTCGCCTAAGACAAGTCGCATGAGATAAACTAGTCGCAAATGACAAAGGGTATTGTATGAAAGAAAAAGTCAACAAATACATTTCATCCTTTGACTCCATTGTATACATATTGTCACATGTTACTAAGATGCAACTACTTTGGTCACAATTGAGGGCAAATCATGTGTTGCCATGTGTCTTAATATTTGATTATTTAAAATAATAATAATATTATTGTTTTGAAATAATCTAGGATGTTTAATTCAAATATTTGGATGATTTTATATTATGACACGTGGTCCAATGTAAATAAACCACGTGGCATTACAAATTTTAATTTAATAAAAATATTAATATTAAGTTGGTAGGTACCTAGGTAGGTACATAAATAGGTGCCTATAATCCTTACCTACCTACCTACCTACTTAGATAAAAAAGTAAGTAGGTAGGTTTTACTTTCTTAGGCTAAATATTTACTCATATAGGTAGGTACTTAAGTAGGTAGATACATAGGCCGACCTAGATGGGTAGGTCAAACTAAGTACCTATTTAACTAGATAGATAAGTAGGTTGAGGAGGTAAGTACTTTAAAATTATGCATTATTTGTTTTTTGGTTTTGGGTTGAGCCTTTTGATTAGCTCATCCAATGTGCACAAATTTCTTAATGTGAAATTGGTTGACCACACCCCTTTTGTTTATATAATATTCAAAATAGGAATGAAAAACAAGCAATATGGGATAAATTTTAAAATTTTAACTTTTTTACAAACTAAGTTGTAATTCAAAAAATTTCTTCATGCCTTTTTTTTTAATTTTTAGATTTTTAACCAATTCAAATACTACATAATTTAATTATAATTTAATTAATAATGATTAAATTTACATATATTTAAATTATAAATTATACACTACAAATATTTAATATTCATTATCAATTACTTAAATCAACAATAACTTCTTAATATTTAACAAACTAGTTATTTAGTTACTCACAAGTTATTAATACATAACTCATAAATAAATAAATAAATAAAATATTTAAAAATATTTTATTATTTTAAAAATCTGATTGAATTATATATAATATAATTAATGTAAACTAATTTAATGACTATAATTTAAAAATTAAATATTTTGAATATTTATTTTAAAATTATAATTAATGTAAACTAATTTAATGACTATAATTTAAAAATTAAATATTTTGAATATTTATTTTAAAATTATAAGTAATGAATTAACAATTGTTATTAGAAAGTAAATTCTAACTCGAATTTTTTGGAATTCTTATTCAACTAATTACATTACTTACTGTATAATTACATTTATTGTTGTAAAAATTATTATAGGTCAAGTAATTTTTTTCTCTTGGTAATTATTAACTATAAATACAATAATTTGTTAAACATAACATTAATTTTCATAATCACTGTAAAATTATTATAAAATAATTATCATAAATTATTAATCACAAAATTTTTAAGATAACATTATTATATAATAATTCGTGAAATTAAAATCAGTAAAATAATTATTTTAACTACACTATAATTTTTCCAAATTTTTAATTCAGGTTTGAAGTTATAAATTAAAGATTGTGAATAATTATGTTCAATTAGGAAATAATTATGCACATACTAATTAATTCTTATATGAAGTA